>Ga0247611_10000378_pt1 | contig 91887 bp, 75 predicted proteins | sample 177DNAGHGhighgp2_FD_192422 | JGI IMG/M metagenome (GOLD analysis project Ga0247611, IMG submission 192422) | Sheep rumen microbial communities from Palmerston North, Manawatu-Wanganui, New Zealand - 1770 DNA GHGhigh gp2 | ecosystem: Host-associated > Mammals > Digestive system > Stomach > Rumen...
GGCCTCCCGTATCATGTAGTCCATCGTATCGCCAGTTATCCCGATGTTCATGGTATATTCAGCAGCATCATGGAATACTGTTTCTCCCATGAGACGAACATCCGCATAGACACCCACCGAGACAATAGAATCATGCAGCATAACATAGTCAAGCATGGCTTCGCCTATTGTGGAATTATCTATTTGGCCTCTGGTGATGAACGATTAGCTTACCAAAAGGCTGTCAGTCGTTGATGTACGACTTCGTGGACATATCGTAGTACAATGCTTCGAGTTCAGCCAACGTCAACTTCTCAACAGAATGCTCGATGATACGGATAAGCTCGTCACGTCTATTCTCTTCTAACTGAGCAAAACGATTCATATATGCCATATTGTTATTCTCCTATTATTGTTGCTACCAGTTTCCTTGCCCCGCCATAGTTGCGGAACTCACAGAAGTAGATGCCTTGCCAGGTTCCCAAATTCAACTTACCATTGGTGATAGGGATGATAATGCTGACACCGCTAAGAGTAGACTTCGCATGTGCTGGCATATCATCGGACCCCTCCAAGGTATGCTCGTAGTAGGGTTGATTCTCTGGAACTATACGGTTGAAGATGGTTTCCATGTCAACCCTCACGTCTGGATCACAGTTCTCGTTGATGCTCAGTCCACAACTCGTATGCTTCGTGAAGATGTTGATGATACCAGTCTTAGGCAACTTCGGTAGCTGGCCGAGTATCTCGCTTGTCACAAGATGAAAACCTCTTGACTTGGGCTTCAGGGTTATTTCTATCTGCTGTACCATATACTTAATTTGTCATTAAAATGATTACTCCGCTGATGCAAATGTAGGCATAGACGATGTAGCGGAAAAGGCGGTTGGGGATATGCTTGAAGACGTAGGCACCCAGCATCGTGCCGATGATGACACCGCCGAGACCGTAGATGTAGTCAACTGCTACGGTATTCGTAAAGAAACCATTGTATGCCCTCACACCAGTCATCATCGCGTTTCCAATAAGGAAGTAAGTTTGGGCCATCGCCATATAATGCTCCTTCGTCGGCTCACTCTGGATGAAGTAAAGCACGGCAGGAGGGCCTTGCATACCGAAGAAACCACCCATCAGTCCGCGGATAGTGCCGTGGCCTCACCATACGATGGCATGAGGAACGGCAGCATAGTCATGATGAAGATGCCGAAGCCGAACCCCGTGGTGCGCTGGATGAAACTCGCGCCGATGCTCAACAGGAAGATGGAGGTAACTATGCTATTCATCGCTATAACACCAAATGTTTCATCGGATGACCTCCCCACTTGCTATCGTTCACATAGCGGAAGCCGATTGAAGCATAGAAAGCTTCGCCCTTTGGATTGTCCTTATCGACGAGTAGTCCGATACAGGGTAGGTGCATCATATCAGCCCTCTTCTTTGTAGCCATCACCAGTTTCTTGGCAATACCCTGACGGCGGTATTCTGGTAGAACAGCCAATGAATCAAGATAGAGTTCGCCGGCTTGTGTCTCGTCATCTATTCCAGAATGATCCGTTCCGATATACTCCTTTGCCGCCTCGATGAAAGCCCGCCGTAGCTCATGCAGACGGCCGCCATCATAGCTAACAGAGATACCGACCACCTTATCGGCATCCATAGCTACCAGAGTGTTCTTATAGCTATACTGTGAATCCTCTCGCTCAACCAGCATTGTCATCATCTTCCTGAAATCCTCCAGTCCATAGCCATCACCGCAGAAATAGAGACAGCAATCATCAGTCATTGCCATCATTATCAGGCTTGCTATCTCTGCTGCCTGTTTCTTGGTCGCTTCTCGTATCTCTATCATAGTCAATCCCACGTCCAGAACTTCCTTAACTCGCTTACAATATCATCCCAATCCTGCATAGTGAACGTACCTTCTCCCATCATCATTATTGTCATTTCCACAACATCAAACTTCTTATAAAGATTAGTGTCCCGGAATCCATTACGAAGATAAAACTCATGCCTACGTTCCCTTTGAGCTTTGTTGTCACATTCCTGTTTAGGCGATTCCATGTCAAGGACACAAGTCTTGCCCTTGTATTTTTCAATGAGAGTGGTTAGTATCTCCTGACCCTTGCCCTGTCCTCTCAGTTCTGGTAACACGGCAAAGTACCAGTACCAGTTAAACGGCTCATGTGGAAAGACGATGGTAAAGCCTATGAAGTCCTCCCCCTTATAGTAGGCAGTGAAGTCAAGGTGCATTTCTCCAATCAAACGCACCAAGTCATCCCAGGGAATCTGCTCGTCCTCTGGAAACGCCGTCTGATAGAGCTGCTTTATCTGCTCATTGACATTGGCTGCTGTTATCTGCTTCTGTATCATCCCTAACTCCTTGCGGAAGCACCTCTTGAACTCACTCTCGAAGTTTGGCGTTAGTATGTCCTTACCCATAGTTTCTCGAATCTCTTGCATAGACCAAAAACGGCCACCGTCAAGTTCCTCTGCTGAAGGACGTATCTCACCATTGTATGTAATGCGATGCACATACACCAGTTCACGCTCCCGCTTACTCTCGAAAACATATTTGTCAATGAACTCAGGCTTGAAGTCCGTGATGTCCAACTCCTCACGAACCTCACGATGCAGGGCTTCTTCTGGTGTCTCGCCATAGTCTATATGACCGCCAACCGCTGTGTCCCATTTGCCTGGCTGTATGTCCTTCCAGTCTGGCCGACGTTGGAGATAGACCTCGCCCTTGGAATTGAATACATGCAGATGCACGACGGGGTGCAGCAATTGTGAGCCGCTATGACACTCGCCCCGTGTGGCGGAGCCAATCACTTTCCCTGCTTCGTCTACTATCGGAAATATCTCTTGCTGATTATCCATATTATTCGTAGTGCATGATTCTTACGCCAATCCTATCGGACACCAATAGCTTTTATTTCAAACATGTTGCAAAGGTAGCAAAAATCCTTCAAACCACATAAAAATGAGGTGTGAAAATAATTGCTATTCTCACACCTCATTAATTATCAATTAGTTACGCTTAAAACAAGCTCCTAATACTCATCCTCGTTGAAAACTTGGTTTACGAGATTTCTATACTGATTTTCAATTAGTTGCATCATAATTAACTATTTTTAGCCAAATAAACCGCACGGTCTGAGGCTATCAGAGGCGACTCGCTGGCGGGTTGGACAAACATATTTTCTATTCTCATTTGCTTCTTTGCGCTTGCAAAGTTACGCATTTATTTTTTATTTCTTGCAAAAAAACTACTTTATTTGTAAAATGGGAACATGAACAATTCAAGTGAACAATTCAAGGAAATCGCAATCGTAGCCAAATCGTAACCGACTATTCCACCCGAATAAGCGGATTTCTTAGTAACTTTGCAGCAGAAATCTCAAACTACGGAATTATGACGATTGAAATTCTATTCAGGCTCCTCGGCTCACTGGCATTGCTCATCTACGGCATGAAGACGATGAGCGACGCCCTACAGAAACTGGCGGGCTCGGGACTGCGCCACGTGCTGGCCAAGATGACATCGAACCGCCTAAGCGGGATGCTTACGGGAACCTTTGTGACGTGTGCCGTACAGTCTTCATCGGCCACGACGGTAATGACCGTCTCGTTCGTTTCGGCAGGACTGCTGACACTGGCGCAGGCCATTTCAGTCATCATGGGCGCGAATATCGGCACGACGCTGACAGCGTGGATCATGTCGCTGGGCTACAGCGTCGACCTGACCGTTGTTGTGTTCCCCGCGTTCATCGTCGGTATGACACTCATATACAAGAAACGTCATCGTGTGGTGGGCGATTTGCTGTTCGGACTGGCGTTCTTGTTCTGGTCGCTGGTGATGCTGAGTACGGTGGGCCATGACATGGACTTGGAGCACAATGCAGACGTGGTGGCGTTCTTCGCCTCATTTGACACGGGCAGTTACTTGACCATCATCGCTTTCCTTGCCGTCGGCACACTCATCACCTGCATCGTCCAGTCATCGGCTGCGGTCATGGCCATAACCATACTGCTCTGCTCAACGGGCGTGCTTCCTATCTACATGGGCATAGCACTGGTGATGGGTGAGAACATCGGCACAACGGCTACGGCCAACCTCGCTGCCCTCGGTGCTGGCACAGCGGCGCGGCGGGCTGCATTAGCCCATCTGCTGTTCAACGTGTTCGGTGTCCTCTGGGTGCTCTGCGTGTTCTATCCCTTCGTCGATATGGTGTGCGGAATGGCGGGCTACAACTCTGCAATGGCAGGACAGACGGAGCGATTGCCTGTCGTGCTTGCTCTGTTCCACACCTGTTTTAACGTACTTAACACCGCCCTGCTCATCGGCTTCATTCCGCAGATGGAAAGGCTGGTCTGTATGCTGATGCCTGACGGGAAGCAGAAGAATAACGAGACATCACTTCACTTCATCACTGGCGGACTCATGGCCACGCCAGAAATCTCCGTTCTACAGGCACAAAAGGAGATTGTGCTCTTCGCCGAACGAATGCAGCGCATGTTTGGAATGACACGCGCCCTGCTTGACGAGAAGAACAAGAAGGACTTTGAACACCAGTACGAGCGCATAGCAAAGTACGAGATCATTGCCGACAACATGGAATTTGAGATAGCTCACTATCTGGAACAGGTCGGCAACGAGCACCTTTCGGACGACACGAAGCGCAAAATACGCGACATGCTCCGTCAGATTGGCGAACTGGAGTCCATCGGAGACGTTTGCTATAAGACCGCCCGCACCATCCAACACTTGCGCGATGGACGCAGCGACTTCAACACCCAGCAGTATTCCCGGCTACACGAAATGATGCAACTGGTGAACGAAGCCCTCACACAAATGATGGTCATCGTAAGCGGACGACGCGAAGACCTCAGCATTGATGCTTCACAGGATATCGAGCGCGACATCAACAACCTGCGAGACCGCCTCAAGGCAGAGAGCCTGAGCGACATCAACAGCCATGCCTACTCCTACGCCATAGGCTCGCTTTACACCGACATTATCGCCGACTGCGAACGTCTCGGCGACTATGTGATGAACGTAGTCGAAGCCCGCCTCGGCAAGCGTTTTCTCACCTTCCGTAGTCTCCAAATCAGCCTCGACCGCAAGACCGTCAGCATCGACGGCCAGCCCGTCAACCTCACACGTACTGAGTTCGACCTGCTCGTCCTCTTGTTGAAGAATCGTGGAAATGTCCTCTCCCGCCAACAGCTCATGGACGCTGTCTGGGCTGGCGTCATCGTCACCGACCGTACCGTCAACGTCCATATCACCCGCCTCCGTAAGAAAATCGGCACATATGCTCGACACATTGTCAGCCGCCAAGGCTTCGGCTATGTGTTTGAAGTGGAATGATACATTCACGGAATAACAAGCATAAACTATTCCATAAAAGAATAAATTCGTATGATAGTTTGAACGATGATTATCGATTCCAGTAATTTCGTTTCTTTGTTCCATCCCGGTTAATCAATCCATTGGTGGCAGCAATGGATTGACTTTGACCAGGGACGCAAATCTCAGAGACGGACTGTCACAAGAGGGTGACTGTATTACTGCCAAGCTCGTATTTCAGAGTACTACATGTGATATCCACGGTTTCGGCTTTGCTGTCGTTCCTCCTTCATGTCTTTAACAATGTAGGAGAGTTGTCCCTTCACACGCTCACACTCATCTGATTTCAAAAAGGGAAGCGAGGCATTAAGTACTGTGCCAGCAGCTTCCTCCTTGTCGGGTTGGCAATTCATGTAGCGTTTGACATCGCACTCCTGACGATAGGTAAAACTACACACGGGTGCCGGCTCAAATATGCCATAGTTTTTGCCAAAGAAATATAAAAGGTAGGAAAAACCAACCTTTATTCGATAAAAAATTGTATCTTTGCACCATCGAATCATAAAAGAAAGGAAGCGATATGAGTACAACAGCATTATCAGGCCTACTGGAATATCTTTATGGTACGCTTAGCATCAGCAATATGCGCTGGGTAGGTGAGCATTTGATAGAATATGCCAAGAAAGAGGAAGCTGCACAACTTCGTCCTTACACAATGAAGGAGATAGACGACATGCTTGACGAGGCAGAGGCAGCGTTCGAGGCTGGCGACTACCTGACACAAGACGAAGTGTTTCATCATGACAAGAAAGTCGTAGCTGTATGAAGATAGTTTGGCACAAACGGGCCGATGCCGCACTACATCAAGTAGAGGACTACATCTTGGAGAGGTTTGGTGAAAAAGTGCGTCAGGAATTCATGGACGAAGTGGAAAAATCCGTTTTAGCTTTGGCCGACATGCCCTCAATCGGGCAGCTTGACCCGCTCTTTGCCCATCGTAAACAGACCTATCGCAGCATTATTGTTCGTCGTTTGAACAAAGTTGTGTATTACGTTAAAAACAATACTATTCACGTTGCAGCCTTTTGGGATACCCGCCGCGAGCCGAAGAATCAATCACAACAGACACGATAAGCGACTCTATTCCTTGAACTGTTCGGAGATTCCGAACGTTTCGAATTTGTGCATTTTTTACACAAGTTAATTCAGTATACAAGACTCTTACGGTTCAAAAACACCAGCGAGACAAACAAATATAATTTGCTTATCTCGCTGATTTTAAATTACTTAGATTAAAATCTAACGTTTAATACTCATCCTCATTGAACAGGAAGTCTTCCTTCGTGGGATAGTCGGGCCAGATGTCCTCGATGCTGTCGTAAACATCGCCCTCGTCTTCTATTTCCTGCAGGTTCTCAAGTACTTCAAGGGGAGCACCCGAGCGGATGGCATAGTCTATAAGTTCTTCCTTGGTGGCGGGCCAGGGAGCGTCTTCCAGTTTTGATGCTAATTCAAGTGTCCAATACATAATTGTAAGATTTTTTCGGTTGTTTAAAAATTTGGGCGCAAATGTAATAATTTTATTCTTATCTGCAAATATTTTGCCAGATAATTTCAGGACAATTACAGTTAAAATTTATTTTTTTTGCCAAAACGAACAGATAATCACTCAATCGGTTGACATATTGAATGATTTCTTGCCCCACAACGGCATTCTCGGCGAGGGCATCGATGTGTCTTTCCGCCCTTCTGCACACCGTACGGCAGACGTGTGCCTGTGCCGCTGCGTGTGTGCCTCCAGGCAGTATGAAGCCCTGTGGCTCGGGCAGTTCGCCGTTGATCTGGTCGATGCGCTGTTCCAGCAGGGTGGTGGCTCCCTCAGGTAGTCGTGCCGAGGCATAGAGGGGTGTCTGGCTCTGGTCGGTGGCCAGGTGTGTGCCAATGTTGAAGAGGTTGTTCTGTACGCCGATGAGCAGTTCGCGCTCGGCATAGTCGGCGGGCAGCAGTGCGAGCAGCAGTCCGATGTGTGCGCTCAGTTCGTCGATGGTGCCGTAGGCGTCCAGTCGCACGTCGCTCTTCTTGATTCTCACGCCCCCCACTAGGTCGGTGGTTCCGTTGTCGCCGGTGCGTGTATAGACTTTTGTAATTTTCATAGTCAGATGTCGTGGTATGGTTATTGCATAGATGGATTCAAGGCAGCCTGCGTGTTCAGAAGTTCACGGTGTAGCATTGCTTGGCCCGCTTTTTGTCGAAGAACACGATGCCGCAGTAGTAGAGGTCGTAGCACACGGTGACCCGTTCGTCGTGCTCGATGCTGTGCCACAGGGGCATCTGTTTCCAAATGTCCTGGAAGATGACCACCGACTGGCTGTCGCAGTGGCTGAAGAGCGTCTGGTAGTCGCAGGCGATGGGCACGCATGCCATCTGCACCGTGTCGCAGTGGTCTACGAATTGTGCCTTCCTGCATCCGGCACTCAGGTATTCCTCAGCTCCCACGGCATCGACGATGGTGTCGGGCTGGCGCCAGTTGGCCAGCCGGAAGTACAGGCGTCCCAGCTTCCGCTTGAGCCAGTCGTCGTCCTTTCCTATCTCTGAATAGGCATAGTAGGGCCAGTGCTGGTTGACGACATGGCGCACGAATTGATAGTCGGTAGGCGACTGTATACCGAACCCCCGACAGTGTCCCATGCGGCTTATCCAGACGAAAATGCGTTTCAGGTTGTTCATTGTTGGCGGCAAAGGTAGCAAAAATATCGGAAACAGTATAGTTAATCTTCTGAAAATTATCGTCCGTTACGATGTTTTTGTATATCTTTGCATCATTGTTTCACTTTACAATCTAAGAACTATGTACGGAAAAATGAAGGATTATCTGGCCCAGACGCTCAGCGACATTCGTGAAGCGGGCCTTTACAAGGAAGAGCGGCTCATAGAGAGTGCGCAGCGGGCAGCCATCACGGTGCGCGATGCCCGGACGGGTGCCACGCAGGAGGTGCTGAACTTCTGTGCCAACAACTACCTGGGCCTGTCGGACCACCCGCGGCTCATCGAGGCCTCGAAGCACATGATGGACCGTCGGGGCTTCGGCATGTCGAGCGTGCGCTTCATCTGCGGCACGCAGGACATCCACAAGGAGCTGGAGGCAGCCATAGCCGACTACTTCCAGACGGACGATACCATACTCTATGCTGCTTGCTTCGATGCCAACGGCGGCGTGTTCGAACCGCTGCTGACCGAGGAAGATGCCATCATCAGCGACGCGCTGAACCATGCGTCGATCATCGACGGGGTGCGCCTGTGCAAAGCCCAGCGCTACCGCTATGCCAATGCCGACATGCAGGAGTTGGAGCGTTGCCTGCAGGAGGCCCAGGCCCAGCGCTTCCGCATCGTGGTGACCGACGGCGTGTTCTCCATGGACGGCAACGTAGCCCCGATAGACCAGATCTGCGACCTGGCCGAGAAATACGACGCCCTGGTGATGGTGGACGAGAGCCACTCGGCCGGTGTGGTGGGTAAGACGGGCCACGGCGTGAGCGAGTATTTCCAGACCTACGGCCGTGTGGACATCTACACCGGTACGCTCGGAAAGTCGTTTGGCGGCGCGCTGGGCGGGTTCACCACCGGGCGCAAGGAGATTATCGAGCTGCTGCGCCAGCGCAGCCGTCCCTATCTGTTCAGCAACTCGCTGGCTCCGGCCATCATCGGTGCCAGTCTCGAGGTGTTCAAGATGCTGAAGGAGAGCAACGAGATTCACGACCGCTTGGTGGAGAACGTGGAGTATTTCCGCGCGAAGATGATGGGTGCCGGCTTCGACATCAAGCCCACGCAGAGTGCCATCTGCGCCGTGATGCTCTACGATGCCAAGCTGTCGCAGGTCTATGCCGCCCGCATGCAGCAGGAGGGCATCTACGTCACGGGCTTCTACTATCCCGTGGTGCCGAAGGGACAGGCTCGCATCAGGGTGCAGATTTCTGCCGGCCACAACCGTGAGCAGCTCGACAAGTGCATTGCCGCCTTTGTCAAGGTGGGCCGCGAGCTGGGCGTGCTCAAGTCGTAGCGGCTTCGTTGTGGCGTAGTGCCGGTATTGGTTTGCATTTTGCGGCAAAACGTGTTGCATTTTGCCGCAAAACGCGTTGCATTATGCGGCAAAACGCAATGCATTATGCGGCAAAAACGCGTTGCATTATGCCGCATAATAGCGAGCGTTTTGCCGCAAACGGCAGGGTAGGGGCTACATTTCGGCCTGATTGTTTGGAAATATGAAAAAGTCTTCGTACTTTTGCCGTTGTAAACAGTGAAGGAAGAGATGACACACAACTGGAAGGTGCTGCACATCAGCGAGACCGACTCGACCAACCGCTACGTGCGCCAAATGGATAGCGGTGACAGCGATGTGGTGGTCTGGACCGACTATCAGACGGCGGGACGTGGCTGCGGCACCAACACGTGGGAGAGCGAGCGCGGGCAGAACCTGCTGTTCTCGATGCTGCTGCATCCCCGCCAAGTCACGGCCAGTCATCAGTTTCTGCTGCTCGAGGCCATGTCGCTGGCGGTGAAAGGTATTCTGGAGTTCTGTGTTTCCACGGGCACCTTGTCTGTGAAATGGCCTAACGACATCTACTGGAACGACAGCAAGCTGGGCGGCACGCTGACCGAATGCGGCCTGACCGGCCAGTCGTTGAAGTGGTGCATCATTGGTACGGGCATCAATGTGAACCAAGAAACCTTCCATAGCGATGCTCCCAACCCGGTGTCGTTGGCACAGATTACAGGTCACCGATATGACGTCCAGTCGCTTTTGGAGCGCATCCTGTCGCTCTTCTCAAAGTATCTTCAGACCATAGAGAGCGGCCGCTACGACGAGCTGCATGCCGAGTATTTAAGCGCACTCTATCGCCGCAAGGGCTATCACGCCTTCCGCGATGCCCATGGCGAGTTTCAGGCACGCATCACCACCGTGCAGCCTGACGGCACGCTGGTGCTGCAGCATATACTGGGGGCTACGCGCCGCTACAAGTTCAAGGAAGTGCAATTCATTCTATAAGTAAATATAATAAGGTATTATGGCAAGATTCAAGAGAATTCTACTGAAACTGTCGGGCGAAAGCCTGATGGGCAGTCAGGGCTACGGGATTGACCCCGAGCGTCTGAGCGACTATGCCCGGCAAATCAAGGAAGTGAGCGAGATGGGCGTTCAGATAGGCATCGTGATAGGCGGTGGCAACATCTTCCGTGGCCTGAGCGGCTCGCAGAAGGGTTTCGACCGTGTGAAAGGCGACCAGATGGGTATGTGTGCCACGGTCATCAACTCGCTGGCGCTGAGCTCGGCCTTAGGTGCCATTGGCGTGAAGAACAAGGTGCTCACGGCCATCCGCATGGAGCCCATCGGCGAGTTCTATACGAAGTGGCGTGCCATCGAGGCCATGGAGCAGGGCTATGTGTGCATCTTCTCAGCCGGCACGGGCTCGCCCTATTTCACTACAGACACGGGCTCCTCACTGCGCGGCATAGAGATTGAGGCCGACGTGATGCTGAAGGGTACCCGTGTGGACGGCATCTACACGGCCGACCCCGAGAAGGATCCCGCGGCCACGAAGTTCCACGACATTACCTACAAGGAGGTGCTGGAGCGCGGACTGAAGGTGATGGACCTGACGGCTATCTGCATGTGCCAGGACAACCATCTGCCCATCTACGTGTTCAACATGGATGTTGTGGGCAACCTGAAGCGCGTCATGGCGGGCGAGGAGATAGGCACGCTGGTTCACAACTGATGCAGGCGCCCGGCGGCTGTCGGAGCCGAAAAATAGTGCCATCGCATAATAAAATGTGCGGCACAGCGTTATATAAGTGTGTTTAGGCGTATCATATTCACGCTGATCCTGCTGTCGGGAGGCCTGTGTGCCGCCCTGGCGCAATACGATCCGTCGTTCAGTAACTACTGGGCGATGGAACCTTCGTTCAATCCCGGCGCCGTGGGCAAGCAGGAGAAAACCAATGTGACTGCGGCCTACAACATGTCGCTGGTGGGCTTCGAGCACAACCCGCGCACCATGTATGCCGGTGCCGACCTGCCTTTCTATTTCGCCGGGTCCTATCATGGTGCAGGCCTGCAGTTACTCAACGATGACGTGGGCCTGTTCTCGCACCGCAAGCTGGCCGTGCAGTATGCCTTCAGGATGAAGCTGCTGGGTGGCCGACTTGCCATAGGCGTGCAGCCGGGACTGCTGAGCGAGAACTTCAACGGCTCGAAGGTCAAGCTCGAGGAGAGCGGTGACCCCGCCTTTGCCAGTTCCGAGGTCACGGGAACGGCCTTCGACCTGGCCGCCGGACTCTATTACCAGCACCGCAGCTGGTATGTGGGCGCGTCGGTGCAGCACATCACCGCACCCACGGTGGAACTGGGCGAAAACAACGAGCTGCCGCTCGTGCAGACATATTATTTTACTGCGGGATGCAATATTCGGCTGAGAAATCCGTTTCTTACTATACACCCCTCTGTGCTCGGACGCAGCGACGGCGTGGGCTATAGGGCCGATGTGGGCGCCCGGCTGAAGTACACCCATGAGGAAAAGATGATGTATGCCGGACTGGGCTACAGCCCCACGAACTCGGTCACCGTGATGCTGGGAGGCCTGTTCCATGGCATCACGCTGGGCTACAGCTACGAGATCTATACCTCGGCCATCAATCTGGGCAACGGCTCGCACGAGCTGATTGTGGGCTATCAGACGGACCTGAACCTCTTCAAGAAGGGCAGGAACCGTCATCAGAGTGTGAGAATACTCTGACAAAGCGGAACCATGAATGACTAAAAGGAAAAAAGTAAATGACGATATGAAACAAGACGTAAGAGGAAACAAGCGAAGAGGTTTCATGGCGAAAGGCGTAGCGCTTTTCAGCCTTTCAGCCTTTTTGCTCTTTTTGTTGTCTTCCTGCTTAGGCAGTAAGTCGAGCATGTCCGACGGCGGAGAACTGACCGGTGCCGGCAGCAGGGCATTCGCAGAGCCGGCCCCCTTCGGCATGGTGCTGATCAAGCGTGGCCACTTGGAGATGGGCATGGCTGCTACCGACTCGCTGTGGGGCAAGCAGACGCCCAACCGCAACATCTCGGTCGACGGCTTCTGGATGGACGACACAGAGATTACCAATTCCGAGTACCGCCAGTTCGTGAACTACGTGCGCGACTCCATCATCCGTGAGCGTCTGGCCGACCCCAACTATGGCGGCGACGAGAGCTACAAGATTGAGGAGGACAAGAACGGCGACCCCGTGAAGCCCCACCTGAACTGGAAGAAGTCACTGCCCCGGAAACCCAATGAGGACGAGCAGCGGGCCATTGAGAGCGTCTATATTATCCACCCCGTGACAGGCGAGCGGATGCTTGACGCCAGTCAGATGAACTACCGCTATGAGGTCTATGACTATACCGAGGCCGCCCTGCGACGCAACCGCCTGAACCCCGAGGAGCGCGTGCTGGACACCGACGTCACGGTAGACCCCAACGAGAAGGTGTGGATCTCGAAGGACACCGCCTACATCGACGACGAGGGCAAGATTGTGCGCCAGACCATCAACCGCGAGCTCTCCGGCCCCTGGGACTTCCTCAACACCTATATCGTGAACATTTATCCCGACACCACGTGCTGGGTCAACGACTTCCCCAACTCGGACAACGAGGTCTACATGCGCAACTATTTCTCCAACCCCGCCTATAACGACTATCCCGTGGTGGGCGTCACCTGGGAGCAGGCCAACGCCTTCTGTGCCTGGCGCACGGAGTTCCTGCTGAAAGGACTGGGTCCGGCCGCCCGCTACGTGCAGCGCTACCGCCTGCCCACCGAGGCCGAATGGGAGTTTGCCGCACGCGGTAAGGAGCAGAACGAGTTCCCGTGGGATAATGTCGACGTGGCCACAGGCAAGGGATGCTTCTATGCCAACTTCAAGCCCGACAACGGCAACTATACCAAGGACGGCAACCTCATCACCTCGAAAGTAGGCATCTATTCGGCCAACTCCAACGGTCTCTACGACATGGCCGGCAACGTGGCCGAATGGACATCGACCATCTTCACCGAGGCCGGCGTCGACGCCATGAACGACATCAACCCGCAGCTGAAGTACAATGCTGCCAAGGAAGACCCCTACCGCCTGAAGAAGAAGTCCGTGCGCGGTGGCTCGTGGAAAGATCCCGAGAGCTACATACGCTCGGCATGGCGCTCAAGCGAATACCAGAACCAGCCGCGCTCCTACATTGGCTTCCGCTGCGTGCGCAGCCTGGCCAACACCACGAGCGAGAAGGCCAGACCAGTAAAGGCATCGGCAAAGAATTCAAAGAAATAAGTCCCACAGGTCTTAATAGTCACATAAGTAACATGACAAAGTATAGCAAATTCAATATCATCTACCGCTTGCAGAAGTGGCTCGACAGCGTACCCGGCCAGACATTCATGAACTATGCCTACAGCTGGGGCGCCTCGATCGTGATCCTTGGTGCCCTGTTCAAACTGACCCACCTGCCGGGGGCCAACCTCATGCTGTTCCTGGGTATGGGCACCGAGGTGTTCGTGTTCTTCATTGCCGGTTTCGACCGCCCGTTCGACAAGACCGAGGACGGCAAGGAATTGCCTACGCATGTGCAGTTGGAAGGCGAGTTGGCCGAGGCTGCAGCGGGCACTGTGTCTGAGGCATTGTCTGAGACGGTGGCCGGAACGGTAGCCGGCACGGCAGGGCCTGTCCTGGCAGGAGGCGGTTTCGTGGGTGGCGGTGGCGTCATTGGCGGTGGCGGCGGTAGCGTCGTCGGCAGCGAAGACGGCGGCGGCACCGTGGTTAGCGGCAGTGGCGGCGGCACCATCATTGGCGGTGGCGGCACCATCATCTTCGGTGGTGGTGGCAGCGGCAGCAGTAGCACTGCCACAGAGTCGCAGCAGGAAGGCGCACAGATGGGTACCACACCCGTGGACACCGAGGCTATTGCCAACGTGGCCACCTCGGTGGCTGCCATGTCGGGCGGCGTGAACATGCCGGAACTGCCGAAGATGAATCCCGAGCTCGAGGATGCTACCAACAACTACGTCGACGAACTGAAGAACCTGACCGAGATGCTGCATAAGGTGGCCGAGCAGAGCGAGCGCCTGTCGCGAGACAGCGAGGAGATGGAGAACCTGAACCGCACGCTCACCGGCATCTGCAAGATCTACGAGATGCAGCTGAAGGGTGCCAGCCAGCAGATCGGCACCATTGACCAGATCAACGACCAGACCCGCAAGATGGCCGACCAGATTGCCGAGCTGAACCGCATCTATGCCCGCATGATTGAGGCCATGACCGTCAACATGCCCAAGGTAGTGAAAACTGAAGAGTGAAAACTGAAGAATCATGGCAATCAAGAAAAGACCCGTATCTCCGCGCCAGAAGATGATCAACCTCATGTATGTGGTGTTGATGGCTATGCTGGCCCTGAACGTCTCGAACGAGGTGCTCAACGGCTTCCTCATCGTGGGCGAAAGCATCGGCAGGACAACGGAGAACTCCATGAAAGACAATATGGCCATCTATGAGGCGTTTGAGCAGCAGATGAAGGCCAACCCGCAGAAGGTGAAGGAATGGTATGACAAGGCCATGCAGGTGAAGCAGATGAGCGACTCGCTCTACGACCTGGCTGGCGAGCTGAAGCTGGCCATCGCCCGTGAGGCCGATGGTGCCGACGGCGATCCGGACAACCTGCGTGGACAGGAGGACCTGGAAGCATCGAACCAGGTGATGCTGGCTCCCGGACGGGGACGCGGCGAGGCACTGAAGCTGGCCATAGACTCCTACCGCGAGCGCATCCTCAACATGATTCCCGACACGGCACGGCAGCGCATCATTGCCAGCGACCTCACCACCGAGGTGCCGCGCAAGGCACGCTTGGAAGGTAAGAACTGGCAGGAGGCACAGTTCGAGGCCATGCCAGCCATCGCAGCAGTGACCATCCTTTCAAAACTGCAGGGCGACGTGCGCAATGCCGAGAAGGAAGTGCTGCACACCCTGGTGCAGAACATCGACGTGAAGGACATCCGCGTGAACCTGCTCGAGGCATTCGTCATACCCAACTCGCAGACCATCGTGCAGGGCGACCGCTTCTCGGCAAAGATCGTAATGGCTGCCGTCGACACCACGCAGGTGCCCGAAATCTATATCGGAGGCAAGAAGATGAACCTGAAGGACAATGTCTACGAACAGGTGTGCAGCCGCACCGGCGACTTCACCCTCAGCGGATATATCGAGACGGTCAATGGCAACGGCGACAAAATCAGGCGCGACTTCCAGCAGAAGTACACCGTCGTGGAGCCCAGTGCCACGGTCTCTGCCGACCTGACGCGCATGCTCTATGCCGGATACAACAACCCCATCAGCGTGTCGGTGCCCGGAGTGCCGCTGAACAAGGTGCAGGCAACCATGACCAACGGCACGCTGCAGGCCGTAGGTCCCGGCAAGTACATTGCCCGTCCGGCCAAGATCGGGCAAGATGCCACCATCACCGTCACCTCGACCAATACCGGACGGCCTCAGACCATGGGCTCGTTCACCTTCAGGGTGCGCAAACTGCCTGACCCCACACCGTTCATCGACATGGTCGACGAGAAGGGAACGCCCAACCGCTTCAAGGGCGGCGGCCTGGCAAAGGGAAGCCTCATGGCCATCGAGGGCATCGGGGCTGCCATCGACGATGGTATCCTCGACATAGCGTTTAGGGTGGTCTCGTTCGAAACCGTGTTCTATGACAACATGGGCAACGCCATCCCCATGGTGAGCGAAGGCTCGCGGTTCTCTGCCAGACAGAAGGACTCCTTCCGCAAACTGACGCGCAACCGCCGATTCTACATCTCAAGGGTGAAGGCAGTAGGACCCGACGGCATTGAGCGCACACTGCCCGGCGCCATGGAAATCATCGTGAAGTGATAGGGAATTCATCGTCAATGACGGAATAGTGAAGATTGAAAAAGAAGAAATATATGGAAACAATGAATAGGAATAGCAATGGAAATTGGATGCTGAGATGGATGGTTGTGGCCGCTTGCCTGCAATTGTCAGTCTGCTTCTTTCAGTTTTCAGATTGTTCGGCCCAGCCCAAGCAGCGCCGCGTTCAGCCACAGGCACAGCCACAGCAGGCGAAGCAGAAGCAACAGAACCAGCAGACCCAGCAGGGCGGCATGACACAGCGCATGCGCATCATGTATCCTACGGCCGTCGACATGCCCGAGGACGTGGTGTGGCGCCGTGACATCTACCGGGAAATCAACCTTGAGGAAGAGGAGAATGCCGGACTCTATGACCCCGTGGAGCCGCAGGGCAAGCGCATGAACCTCTTCACCTACGTGTTCAAGCTGGCGCTGAACGGCTATATCCCGGTCTATGAATACCGGCTCGACGGCAACGAGATACTGGAGGCCTCATCGAAAGTAGACATGAAGACCGTGCTGGACAACTACCACATCTTCTATGAGGAAGAAGCGGGGAAGGTAAAGGTCGACAACAGCGACATTCCCTCGGCCGAGGTGAAGATGTACTACCTGAAGGAGAGTGCCTACTACGACCAGGCCAACTCGTCGTTCCACATCAAGCCGCAGGCCTTCTGCCCCGTCATGCTGCGTGAGGACGACTTTGGCGGCGAGGCTTCGAAATACCCCCTGTTCTGGGTGAAATACAGCGATGTGGAGCCCTATCTGAGCAGACAGAGCATCAAGACCAGCGACATCAACGATGCCGCTGTGATGAATCTGGATGACTACTTCACACTGAACAAATATAAGGGAAAGATCTATAAGACGGCCAACCGACTGGGAAAGACGCTGGTGCAGATGGTGGGCAACGACACCGCAAAGCTGAGTGCCGAGCAAAGGCGCATTGAGGCAGAACTGGAGGCTTTCCGCAACAATATCTTCGGCGACAAGCAGCGGCGCGATTCGCTCGACAGCATTGCCAGTGCCGACCCGAAGGCAGCCAAGGCAGCAGCGAAGGCGGCTCGCAGAACGTCGGCTGCGAAGGCAGCAGCGAAGACGGAGAAGGCCAGCCGCAGCAAGAGCCGTCAGCCGAAGTCGTCGGGCAGCTCGTCGGCCACGCGTATGTCGGTGCGTCGGCAGCGTCATTAGCATGTGTGTAATTAAGAAAGGAGGATTTTATGGAAAGGAAACGCGCATTACTGATTGCAGTATGGATGATGGTGTCGCTCTTGCCCGTAGGGGCGCAGGTGAGCGTCGGTCTGAAGGGCGGTATCAACAACACCGAGATGGCCTTCGACTCAGAAGCATTCAGGTCGGACAATCGGCTGGGCTGGTTCGTGGGTCCAATGGTCACCGTGAAACTGCCCATCATTGCACTTGGTTTTGACATTGCGGCTCTCTATGACGTGCGTCACGCCAAGATCAACAACGAAACCATTCAGCAGAAGAGCATCATCGTGCCGGTCAACGGGCGCCTCACAATCGGGTTTGGCGAAGAGGGAGGAATCTTTTTTTCCGCCGGTCCGCAGTTCGGATTCAATGTGGGCGATGACGAATTCTACTGGAAGGACAAGGATTCCTATCAGAATACTTTCCAGTTGAAGAAGTCGTTCCTCAGCGTGAACATAGGAGGCGGCATCCGTTTCGGGCACCATCTTGAGGTGGCCGTCACCCGCAACGTCTCAGTTACCAACACCGCCGATGCAACTCTCAAAGGCGTGCTCAGCGCCGTAGCCAAGGACGACACCAAGTCCAAGTCCTGGGCGTTCTCAGCTACCTATTATTTCTAAGTGATGTTTGCCGACATCGTCCTGCCCATTCCCCTTGACGGGCTGTTTACCTATGCCGTTCCCTCGCATCTGGAACCCAGTGTGAGGAGCGGTGTGCGTGTGTTGGTGCCCTTTGGCCGCAGCAAGCAGTATGTGGGGTTAGTGGCAAAGCTTCATGACGTCAAGCCGGAGGGTTATCAGGTCAAGGACATTCTGCAGGTGCTGGACAGGGAGCCGATACTGCTTCCCATGCAGTTCCGGTTGTGGTCGTGGATTGCCGACTACTACATGTCGCCCCTTGGCGATGTCTACAAAGCTGCGCTCCCGGCGGGGCTGAAGGCCGAGGAAGGCTATCGGCCCAAGACGGAAACCTACGTCAGGCTGACGAAACCCTTCCGGAATGAGCGCGCCCTGCATGTGGCACTCGACATGCTGACCCATGCCCCGAAGCAGTTGCAGGCGTTCACGGCCTACTTGCAGCTGTCGGGCTGGGACATGGTCAGTGGCGACGACGCTGTGCCGGCGCATCAGGCGGAAAGTCCGATTACGGAAGTGTCGCGCGACGAGCTCCTCAATTATGCGGCCACGACGCTGCCCGTATTGAGCCAGTTGGCCAAGCGGGGAATGCTCGAGACCTATGAGGTCGAGGTGGGGCGACTGAACCATGGCGGCGAGCCTCACCCCGAGCGCATCAAGAAGCTTAGTGAGGCGCAGCAGGATGCCTATAACAAGATACTCCTCTCGTTCCTGCAGAAGCGGGTCACTTTGCTGCACGGCGTTACGTCAAGCGGAAAGACCGAGATTTACATTCACCTGATCCAGCGTGAGATAGACCGGCGCAGGCAGGTGCTCTACCTCCTGCCCGAGATAGCGCTCACCGTGCAGATGATGGACCGTCTGCAGAAGGTGTTCGGCAACCGTCTGGGCATCTACCATTCCAAGTATAGCGATGCAGAGCGTGTTGAAATCTGGCAGAAACAGCTCTCGCCGCATCCCTACGATGTGATTCTCGGTGCGCGTTCGGCGGTTTTCCTTCCTTTTCAGCGGCTGGGCCTCGTCATCGTCGATGAGGAGCACGAGACCAGTTTCAAGCAGCAGGACCCGGCTCCGCGCTATCATGCACGCAGTGTGGCAGTGATGATGGCCACGTTGTCGGCAGGCCATCCACAGCCGGCAGGCAGCGAGGCGCAACCGGAACCCCGCGTGCTGCTGGGCTCGGCAACGCCCAGCATGGAGTCCTATCACAATGCCCGAATGGGCAAGTATGGGCTGGTGGAGCTGACCACCCGTTACAGCGACATAGAGATGCCCGACATACAGGTGGTCGACACCCGCGACCTGCAGCATAGGAAGATGATGAATGGGCCGTTTTCACCTCTTTTATTATTACGCGTGCGCGAAGCACTCGACCGTGGAGAGCAGGCCATCCTGTTCCAGAACCGGCGCGGCTGGACACCGATGGTTGAGTGCAGGCAGTGCGGGTGGGTGCCCCATTGCCAGCATTGCGACGTGTCGTTGACGCTCCACAAGACCACCAACCAGCTGACGTGCCACTACTGCGGCTTTACGTATCAGATACCGTCGCAGTGTCCTGCCTGTGGGAGCAAGGACTTGCGCGGGCGTGGCTATGGCACCGAGAAAATCGAAGACCAGGTGCGCGACATCTTTCCCGATGCCCGCATAGCCCGCATGGATCTTGACACCACGCGCACACGCAATGCCTATGAGCGCATCATCAGCGACTTCTCGGCAGGACGCACGAACCTGCTCATCGGCACGCAGATGATTTCCAAGGGCCTCGACTTCGACCGCGTCAGCGTGGTTGGCATTCTGAATGCCGACAGCATGCTCAACTATCCGGACTTCCGTGCCTACGAGCATGCCTTCATGATGATGGGGCAGGTGAGCGGCAGGGCAGGGCGGAAGGGCCACCGCGGGTTGGTCGTTCTTCAGACTCGGCAGCCCGATCTGGCCATCATTCACCAGGTGGTGCGCAACGATTATCAGAGCCTTTACCGCGATCTCGTTGCCGAGCGCCAGCAGTTCCATTATCCTCCTTTCTATCGGCTTGTCTATGTGTATCTGAAACACACCAAGGACGATACGGCCAATACCGCCGGCATAGAGATGGGCACGCGCCTGCGCCAGTGGTTTGGGGCGCGTGTGCTGGGGCCGGACAAGCCTGCCGTGGCGAAAGTGAAGTCGCTCTGCATCCGAAAGATTGTCCTGAAGCTGGAGAATGGCATTGACATGCCCCTTGTACGGAAATATTTAGCGCTTGCCCGGCAGCAGATGCTGGCAGACAAGCGCTATGTATCGTTGCAGGTCTACTACGACGTCGATCCGCTGTAGAGCCTCGTTTTCTTTAGAGATTGATGTCGCAACCGATGCCAAGCACGCGGTTGGTGCGCGTGAAGGTGTCGCTTACCGTGGGCGAAGTGACGCGTTCGTAGTTCTCGTAGTCGGTCTGGAAATAGCCCATCTTGGCCGTCATCTTGTCTGAGAGCTTGTAGTTGAATCCGAAACCATAGCTGGTGCTGTTGACCACGAACGACATGTCGTTCATGTAAGCGTCGGTGAGTCCGTAGTTGGTTTTCTGTACTCCGGCCGAGATGGTCATCTTCTTGTTGATGTCCAACTCTATGCCGACCAGGAACTCGTTGGTGTTGTGGCTCAGCAGCTTCTGGGTATTGTTGTACCACTCGGCATCTTTGTCGAAGTATATGTGATAGCCTGCGTTCACCCTCACACCGTTGGCGGGGGTCCATTGTGCGCCGACGGCCAGCAGGGCAGGAACGTCCTCGTTCACTTCCTCGCCGTCGCGGAACTTGTTCACGGCGGCTATTTCACTGGCTTCGTTCACCGTGGACTCGTTCTTCATCCTGATCTGGGTCTTGAACTCGTATTTGGCTGCGAGGTTCAAGTTGCCCAGACAGTAGTCGAGACCCACGATAGGGGCTATGCCGAGCGACGACTGGTTGCAGAGCAGGTTCACTCCCTGCGAGTATTTCTGCAGGCTGTTCAGGCTGTTCTTCGTGCCTTCGAGCTGCGCCAGCTGTGTGGTGAGCTCCTGAGGGGCTGCGGCTCCGGCAGCTTCATACTGTGCGATGCCGGCATTGATCTTGCTGATGCCGGCGTCAACGGTCGTTGAGGCGTTTTCAAGGAAGCTCCCGAAGTCCATGTATCCGGCCGCGGTCTGCACCTGGATATTACTGATCTTGGCCTTGTAGGTGGCGTTTCCGTAGAGCAGTCTCATACCGCCGTAGACGGCCAAGTCCTTGTTTACTTGATAGGCGGTGCCCAGTTGTATGCCGAAGTAGTACTGCCGTCCCCTCATGAATCCGTCCATGTCGTAGCCGGTGGCACCGAGCGGAGCCAGTTGCTGGGCAATGGTGCCCACGACGCTCTCGAAGGAGCCCAGACCATCGGCAAACTCGCACTGTCCGCCGCCACCCGGAATGGACAGGTTGGCCTGCAGACTCCAGTTGCCTTTGTTCAGTGCAGCCTGGATGCTGGGGATGAACGGAGCGTCGGCCACGCCTTCAAAGACCTTGGTGTCGTTGCCCATGTTCTTTCTTCCCAAGGCGAATACGGGGTTCTTCGATGTGATGGTGCGGGTCTGGTGTGCATATTGCCAGTTCAGTCCCAGGTGGAATCCCTCAGGCAGGAAAGCCACGCCGGCGGGATTGCTGTAGACACCGTCGATGCCGATGGCAGCATCGCGTGCGGGGTTTCTCAGAAAGTCAATGCTTTGATTGGTGTTTGTCAGAATGCCACCGGCTGTAACCGTTGTGGCAGCGGTCAGCAGCATGGCGCTGGCCAGAAAAACTTTAATTTGGTTCATATCCTAAAACAAATCTTAAAAAATCGGCTGCAAAGGTAGACGAATTGTTTTGGTTTTTGCTGTTAAGGCACACAGTGTTAACAAAAATTAATTAATATTTGCACGATTCTTGCTCAAATGTGCACTTTTGTGCAATTATGCGTCGTTGTTTTTTGCACAATAGGCCGTTGGAGTGTGCAAAAAAGTAGCGGGCGAATCACTGAGGAAGTGACTCGCCCGCTGTGTCTTTGGGCATGTTTCCGACGGCGTCGGCAATTCTTATTTCACCAGCACCACTAAGTATTTGCTGGTGCTCCAGAACTGCTGCGGGTTGGTGATGCGCAGAATATACTGCTTGTTGGCATCGCGGTCGAGTGTGTAGCTGGACTGCGGATGAGCGGTCAGGATTTCTGCCGAACGTGAATAGAGCTTGATTTCGCGGTCCACGCGGATGTCGATTTTGGTGAAGTACTCCTTGTTGAAGTTCTTCTGCAGCACGCGTCCGTCGTCCAGGATGTGCTGGTCTTTCAACTCGCGCTTGGTGCCGAAGACAAACCACGCGGTGTTCAGCTCCTTGTCCTGGGTCGAGATGGTCTGGTCTTTTTTCGTTCCCTCTGTTGTCAGGTTCTCCACGTTGTCGTTTAGTCCGGCAATCTTCTCGTCGAGCTCGCTGATGTGTATGTCCTTGGCGTCGAGTTCTGCACGCAGCTGTTGCAGTTCGGTGTTCTTGGTTTCGAGTTCAGCGGTCAGGTTCTCGATGGTGCGTCGCAGCTGTTCGGCGTTGATGCTGCTGGTGCGTAGCTGCTGGCGCAGCTTGCCGATGAGTTCCCTGTTCTGCTGCATGGTGCTCTGTATGAACTGCATGTTCTCCTTGATGCGTGCAGCCGAGCTTGCACCTTCGCCGCGTTTGGCAACGGACACACGTCCCTGGGCTTCGTTGATTTCGCGGAAGCCCTCCTCAATGTCGTTGAGCGTGCCCATGATGTCATTGATTTCGTTGTCCTTCTGGGCAATGATTTTGCTCAGCGAGTCGTGTTGCTGCGTGAGAGCCATGTCCTGAGCCTTCTTGGCTTCCTGCTGGCAGGCGGTCAGTGCCATCAGGCAGAGACCCATGAAAAGTAATTTCTTCATACGAAATTCGGTTATGCCGTCCTTTGAATAGAGCAGCGGTTATGAAAATCTTGTTTTTGGTTTCTTATTTCTGTGCAAAAGTAGTAAACAAATTTCGATTTGCAAAATAAATCGGCAGAAAAGTTATCTTCCTGCCACAATGACGACGATTTCGCCCTTGGGTTCGCGCTCTTTGAAGTGGGTTGTGAGCTCGTCTAAGGTGCCCCTGACGCATTCCTCGTGCACTTTTGAAATCTCGCGGCACACGCAGGCCTGCCTGTCTGTTCCGAAAACCGCAGCCAGTTGTTCCAGCAGTTTCCGTAGCCTGTAGGGTGACTCGTAGAAGATCATGGTGCGCTGCTCGTCGCGCAGTGCCTCGATGCGTGTCTGTCGTCCTTTCTTCTGCGGCAGGAATCCTTCGAAGCAGAACCGGTCGCAGGGCAGTCCGCTGCTCACCAGGGCAGGAACGAATGCCGTTGGGCCTGGCAGGCACTGCACTTCAACGCCGGCCCTGGCAGCTTCCCGCACCAGGAAGAAACCGGGGTCGCTGATGCCGGGCGTACCGGCGTCGCTGATCAGGGCCACGTTCTGTCCGGCCAGGAGCCGCTGTACGACGGACTGGCTGGTGCTGTGCTCATTGAACTTGTGGTGCGACATCAGGTGGTTCTTGATGTCGAAGTGCTTCAGCAGGATGCCCGACGTGCGGGTATCTTCGGCCAGTACCAGGTCGGCCTCTTTCAGTGTGCGGATGGCCCGCAGCGTCATGTCCTCCATGTTGCCTACGGGGGTAGGCACGATATATAATGTTCCCATACTGCTGGCAAATTTAGTTAAATATTCTTTATGCTCAAAAAAACAGCCCTTTTCTTTGCAATTTTTAAAACGTATTTGTAATTTTGCACTTAATTATGACAGCAAACCTTACAGGGGAGTCATACCGCCCCGGACGAATTGAAGTGGTGTGCGGCTCGATGTTCTCGGGCAAGACGGAGGAGTTGATACGTCGCATGCGTCGTGCGCAGTTTGCCAGACAGCGGGTTGAGATTTTCAAGCCGTACATTGACACGCGCTATTCTGAAGAAGATGTGGTGAGCCACGACCAGACTCATATACCATCCACGCCGATTGACTCTTCGGCCAGCATCCTCCTTCTGGCCAGCGACATCGACGTGGTGGGCATTGACGAGGCACAGTTCTTCGACCAGGGTCTGGTCGATGTGTGTAATGAGCTGGCCAACCGTGGCGTACGCGTCATTGTGGCGGGGCTTGACATGGACTTCAAGGGGGTGCCCTTCGGTCCCATGCCGGCGCTGTGTGCCATTGCCGACGACGTGACGAAAGTCCATGCCATCTGTGTGCGCTGTGGCTCACTGGCCTACGTAAGCCACCGCAAGGTGGACTGCGACCGCCGGGTGCTGCTTGGTGAGATGGCTGAGTACGAGCCGTTGTGCAGGGAATGCTATCAGAAGGCACTGGCCGAGAACAAGTAACCACAATATATATATATGCAATGAGGGCCAACCGGATGCCGGTTGGCCCTCATTGCGTGTTGTTTTCCGGGGAAGGTTCAGATGAAGTGCAGCGTGCCCATCAGGTAGACCAGGCCGAAGCCCAGCAGCATGGACACGACACCCATGATGATGCCCATCTTGGCCATGTCCTTCTGCTGTACGAATCCCGTGGCGAAGGCCAGTGCGTTCGGCGGGGTGGAGATGGGCAGAATCATGGCACTTGAGGCTGCGATGGCCACGCCGATGAGCACCGTGGGCGTGCCACCGATGGGGGCCAACTTGTCGCCCATGGCTCCGCAGACGATGGCCAGGATGGGCATGAGCAGGGCGGCCGTGGCCGAGTTCGAGATGAAGTTGCTCAGCAAATAGCAGATGGCACCGCCGAGCAGGAGGATGAGCAGTGGCGAGAACTCGCCGAAGGGGATGCTCTCCACGGCGTTGGCAGCCAGGCCGGAGGCGTTCAGGCCATAGCCCAGTGCAAAGCCGCCGGCAACCATCCAGATGACGCTCCAGTTGATTTGCTCCAGGTCGCGCTTGTTGATGACGCCCGTCAGTGCGAACACCATGAACGGGATCATGGCCACGGTATAGGAGTTGATGCCCGTGACGCGGTCCAGCAGCCACAGAGCCACGGTGATGAAGAAGGTCACGATGACCACGTTGGAGTGGAACCCTTTCTTCATGCCGCCTTCAATGTTCAGCTCAATGCGCTTTTGGGTGAAGGGGAAGGTCCTCAGTAGGATGCGCCAGCTGATGAACAGCAGCACGATGACCAACGGGGACATGAACATCATCCACTGTCCGAAGCCCAGCCCCAGGTTCAGACCCTCGGGGTCGTTCAGGTATTTCAAGGCAATGGTGTTGGGCGGGGTTCCGATGGGGGTGCCCATGCCGCCCAGGTTAGCAGCCACGGGGATGGACATGGCCAGTGCTATGCGGCCCTTTCCTTCGGGCGGCAGCTGGCGGAACACCGGCGTCAGGAAGGTGAGCATCATGGCTGCCGTGGCAGTGTTGCTCACGAACATGGAGAACAGGCCGGTGATGAGCAGGAATCCCAGCAGCACCATTTCGCTCTTTGTGCCGAAGGGCTTTAGCAGCACCTTGGCCAGCTGTGCGTCCAGTCCGGTTTTCGTTGCTGCGATGGCCAGCACGAAACCGCCGATGAACAGCATGATGACGGGGTCGGCAAATGTGGCCATCACGCCTTTGTAGGACAGCAGCTTGCCCACCTCTTCCTCATTGACCATGGGCAGGATGCCGCTGTCGGTGGTGAAGAGCAGCATCAGTACGATGATGGCTACCGACGTGGCCCAGGAACTGACAATTTCCAGAATCCACATCAGTGTGGCAAAGGCAAAGATGGCAATGATGCGCTGCTGGATGACGGTGAGGTTCTGAATGCCGAACCACTCCGACGGCATGTTCCAGAGTAAGAGGGTGACCAGTGCCACAATGGTAATTTTTGCGGCTGTTTTTACTTTGTTTCCAGGATGGTATTTCCGCTCGTGGCGCATTTTGCGCGCTTCTTCCACGAGATGAGTCCCTAAATGATGATGAGCCATGGCTACTTTCGTGTTTTTATAATTGATAATGTATTGTTATTCATTGTCTTCCTATGGTTGCTGAAGCAGGCGCAATTGTTCGCTAAAGCGGGCGCAAAGATACAAAAAAAAAGCCACTCCGCAGCTCAGGCTGCGGAGTTTTGGCTTACAATCCGTGTGTAAAGAAAGTTAAACCGTCATCGATAAGTGTCAGAATACCACTTTTGCAAAGTCGAGATGGCAAAAGGACTTCCTGATGAGTATTTGTCGGCCTCGGTGTTGCGTGCCCTGTGCCAACAATCGGCCTTCCAGGTCGAACAGCATCATGGCTTGGCTATGACGGTTTTCCAGTCCGTTCTGGTGTACGGGGATGATCCCCGTGGCGGTGCGTGCGAGCAGCGAGATGTCGGTAAAGCTCATCCACTGGTGAACGGCGTTGTCCACATGGCCCGTAATGCTGATGTGGACTACACCGTTGGCACCTACGGTGAAAGGTACGTAGCGCCATTCCCAGCCGCGCCCTGCTCCGTTGTTGGCATAGCTGGCACCGTCGGCAAAGCTTGCTTTCCCGCTGGTGTCAATACCTCGGCCCGTGTCGCCTTTCTGCGGGAAGGCCACGCTGGCGTTGCCTACGGTGATGCAAGCATCGACGGCAGCAGATGCTGCCCGGCAGGCCACCTTCAGCACATACTGTCCGGCCGGCAGCGATAGTTGCTGGCTCATGGCCATGTTCCATGATTTGGCATTCCACCCCTGGTCCTGTTCATAGTAGGTGCGCGTTGAAGAGCCGTTCCAGTGCTGGCCTTTCATCTTGTTGCTCACGTTGTCCATGGTCCATTCGCCCAGCAGGCGGGTCACGTCGTTGGTATAGGAGGCCTGAACGGCGTCGTACTCCTGCAGCTTCAGCTGTTCAATCATGACGGTCAGGTCGGCGGGCGTGAGGTCATCCTTCTGCAGCAATTGCATGGCCTGGCTCACGTCGATGCCCAGCAGCTGTGCGTTGGTAGCCTCCTGGCTCAGCTCTGCCTTCAGGCCTGGCAGCAGGCGTGCGTTCAGTGCTTTCTCGATGGTGGCCACCTCGGCATCGGTAACGGGCAGCACGGTGCCGTGGCGCGGGGTGAACATGCCGCTGGTGTTGGTCTGTGCCTTCAGCTTGAAGTTGGTCAGGTCCTTCGATTCGCAGAACTGGTAATAGCCCGATCCATAGCAGTCGTACATCAGAATCCAGGTGTCGCTGTCGATGAGACGCCACACGCCTGCGCCCTCTACGGCCACGCGTGTCTGTTGCAGTGTGCCGCTGGGCGCGCTCCACTGTGAGCCGGGAGCCTGTCCGGGAGCCGGTGTCAGCGACGAGGCTGTCACCTTACAGATGCCGCCCGAACCTTCGTTCTTGTAGAAGGCGTGGTACAGGCCGTCTTTCTCATTGAACACGATGTCCATGTCGATGGTGGCCGAGCCGCGGTCGTAGAAATAGGTGGGCTCACCAATCAGGTCGGTGAAGTCGTCATTGGCATAGCAGTAGTACACTTTGTCGTAGGGAATGGTGCCGTCGTTGGTGAGCAGGGAAAAGTAGACCATGTACTTTTTGGCTACGGGGTCCCAGATGGTTTCCGGAGCCCACACGCGGGTTACGTTGGCAAAGTGTGTGCCGGCATATTTCTCGGGGAAGTGCACTGTGGAGTGCTGCCAGTTCACCAGGTCGCGCGAGCGCATCAGCACGATGCCCCTGTTGCTGGCCCATCCCTCGGCACAGCGCATGTCGGTATTCACCATATAGAACCAGCCGTCCTCACCGCGCAGCACGTGCGGGTCGCGCACGCCCTTCTTCAAGGCGATGGTGTCGGCGCTGACCACCATCTGTCCGTTGTTCATCGGGGTGAAGTCGAAGGGGCTTTCACTGGTCGACAGGGCGTAGTAGATGTTCTCGTTGTCGTTCGAGGGGAAATAGGCGAAGAGGTACTTTGTGTAGTTCTGAGCCCATACGCCCAGTGGGCAAGCTGCTGACAGCAGTGCTGCCAGTAGCAGAAGTCTGGCTTTGTTTGTCATGTTGTTGTCAGTTAGTAAGTTTGTTGATATCGGGGACAAAGATACAAACTTTTTTCCAATGCCGCAAAAGTTCGCCCCTGATTGTTTTGGGTGGTGGCGCAATTTATTGCAGAACGTTGTTCTTTTTGCCTCGAAACGGCTGTCTACTGATGCTTTTTGCATGCGTGTGCGTTTTTTTCGGATGAAAACCGTGGTTTTTTGAAAATATTATCGTATATTTGCAGCTGACTACTTTTAAGATCATCACTAAAGAAATCGATAAAACTGCATGACATCTATGAAGCGACTTTCATTTGCCATCATGGCCCTGTTCATGGTCACGGCGAGCTGGGCTGCCGATACAAAGACCGACGTGACGGCACAATACGTGGCCAACGCATCGTTTGAGGGCGACAACATTGCCTCGTTGAACCAGAAAACCGAGGCAGCCGACGGCTTGCGCGGCTACATCGTGACCGCACCGCAGGGCTGGACGGTGCAGAACACGGCCGGAGCCGTGAGTCTCATTGTGACGAAGGACTGCTACACAGACAATAACTTCGGCAAGGTGACCACCCTGGCCGACGGCACGCAGGCCTACTACCTGCGCATGGGATGGAGCACAGGGACGACCACGCTGCGCCAAACCATTGCGTCGCTGCCCAAGGGAAAGTATCAGTTGCAGGCTGCCGTGCGTTCTGCCTATGCCAACCAGGCCACATCGGCCTTCGGCTTAGTGGCAGGCAGCAAGAGCAGCCAGACAGCGTTTGCGCAAGGCTCGCAAGGGTGCTTCTCGTCGATGAACTGGGACACGCAGGCGCTCATCTTTGAGCAGCAGGCCGACGGCGCTGCCACAATCGGCCTGGACGTGACGTGGGCTTCTGGCGGTTCGTGCCTGATGATTGACGACGTCCGCCTCTATCGTCTTTCAGACGACTATGTTGAGCCCGAGGTGCCTGTGGCTGAGAGCCCTACCGAAGGCACGGTGACTGCCGATTTCGTAGCCGAGCCGGACATGAAGGCCGACCTGCTGCAAATGCTGGCCAACTTTTCCACCTACCTGAAGAACGACTTCCAGGAGGCTCAGGCGCCAAACAGCGCGGGTGAGGCCTGTGGCTGCTTCCGTGGCGAGAACACCATGGGCAACGACGAGAGGGGCGTGCGACCCAATGCCGACCTGTCGATGATCTGCGCCTTCCTCGTGAAGTATGGCAAGGGAAAGGTGACGCTCCCCGCAGGAGTGGCGTGGACTGATATAGAGGACATGGCCATGAAGAGCCTGGTCTTTGCCTACAGCACGCACAAAGCCAACAAGCTGAAGGTCTGTGCAGGCAACAACTACTGGGGATCGACCTCGAACAGTGACCATGTGTGGGAGAGCTCGTTGTGGGCCATGAGTGTGGCCTACTCGGCATTCTTCCAGTGGGACAAGCTCAGCAGTGCTCAGAAGAATTATATCTACCAGCTTCTGAAGGCCGAGTGCAACTACGAACTGCAGCGCAGCATTCCCACGGGCTATGCCGGCGACACCAAGGCCGAGGAGAACGGCTGGGAGGCCGACATCTTGGCCGCTACGCTGGGGCTCTATCCCAACGATGCGCTGGCTCCGCAATGGTTTGCCCGCCTGCGCGAGTTTGCCATCAACAGCTACTCGCAAAAGGACGATGCTGCTGACAATACGGTCATTGACCCCGATTACGACCAGAAGACGGTGAAAGACCTCTACAAGGGACAAAACCTATACGACGACTATACGCTGCAGAACCACAACTACTTCCATACCTCTTACCAGAACGTGGTCATCCAGGAACTGGGCGAGGCTGCACTGGCCCTGAAGCTGTTCCAGCTGGGGCTCTACGGCACGGAGAAATGGAAGACCAACGCGCTGATGCACAACAATGACAAGGTGATGACCGAGGTGCTCTACTGGCTGGCACTGGCCGACGGCGAGCTGGCCATGCCCAACGGCAATGACTGGAGTCTCTTCCTCTACGACCAGATTACCAGCTACTCGACCAACGCCTGCTTCCTTCGCGACCCGCACGCGCTGATGCTGGAGAACCTGGCCTACAAGATGATCAAGGCCCGCCAGACCACTACTGCCGACGGCTCGTGGCTGCTGCGTGCCGACGTGGGTGCCCGCCGCATGGGTGTGGAGGCCCACCGGGTGATGATGACATGGCTCATGCACGAGGTGCTCAGTACTGCCTCGCTCACCCCCACCAAGTGGAGCGACTTCAACCGGCAGTACGAGCCTGCGAAGGTCTTCTCTTCGCAAAACATTGTACGTGCTGCCACCGACTCGCGCTTTACCTGCTTCTCCTGGAGCCAGGGACTGAAGAGCTATACAGGCTATATTGCCGCCAACTCGGTAGACAAGAATAAAATCATCGTGCCCTTCCGTGCCAACGATACGGGCAACTTCCTTGGCTGGTATGAGGTGCAGGGTAAGACTACCAATGCCACGCCTGTGGTCAGTGGCGTCTATCAGCTGAGGGGCAACAGCTACGTGATGAACGGCGAACTGAATACCAACGACGCAGCGCTGAACAATCGCTTCGCTATCTACTCTACACCCGGCAACGCCGTTATTTATTTAGATTATGTACGCGCGAACCAGAACGCAACCATCACGGCCGAGAAAGGCGGACTCATGGCCATCAGTGTCGACGAACTGACGAAGACCAAGCGCACCATCAGCAACGAACAGGGCGAACGACAGCTCGACGGTGCCACCCTGAGCACCTTCACGCAGGGCAACTGGGTCAATGTTGACAATGCGTTGGGCATCATCAACTCTTCGGGTAAGCAGTTTGCTTTTGGCGAACGCGCCAACAACAACTCTGTCATGACGGCACGGCTCTATTCGCTCTATCAGGCGGGGAACCGTTCCGTGAATGCGGGGGCGGTGGTCGACAGGCGCGCTGTTGCCTACTATTCGGACGTCGATGCCGCAACCACCTCGCAGTTGTCGGCTCTTAATCTTCAGCTTACTACTCCTGACGGATGGAACGGCATCATGGCCTTCGACCCGGACCGGACGGGCTATCTGCTGCTCTCGAACTTTGCCAGCGACCAGAAGTGCACCCTGCAAAACGTCAAGGCTGCTGAAGGCAAACCGGTTTTCAGCACCGAGACCACCATCACTAACGCAGGTTCCACGGCTTCCTTCATGGCTGAGGAGAATCATTCGGTGGTGAACACGCTGAAGTTCTTCATCACGGGCGAAGGTGTTACAGCCGTGCAGGAGCAGAATGACTCTTCGGTAATCTATGTTCGCAACGACATGAAGGGCACCAACACGATTACGGTGAAGGCTGCCGAAGGTGGAAAGATGCTGTCAAAAAAGGTGGATTTGAGCATGGACGTGCTGAAAGTATCTGTACGGGGAGGCGAGCTTCTGGTCGGGGAAGCTGCCGGGTTTCCTGAAGGCAGGGAAGAGAGTCTCACGAAGGGCTATAAGGATGTCACGTCGCAGTATCTGACCAATGCCTCGTTCGAGCAGGACGAGACCTACGGCAAGGCCGATGGCAGCGTGACGCTCGGTTCAACAAGCTACAATCCTTGCTATGTGAACACTGTCAGTGCCGTTGACTCCAAGTGGCCCAACGTGCTGCCTGTCGGTGGATGGACAGCTGCCAACGGACTAAATGGCGGCTCGAACTTCTGTCGCATGTACTCCATGCCCTATAGCATGACGCAGTATTGCGTCAGTCCTTCCAATGTGGGAAACTATGCCGCACGCTGTTCGCGCCCAGTCTTCGACGACAATTGCGGCAACCGCGTGCTCACCGTCCTCAACTCGTGGGATAGTGGCAAGAACGCTATCACCCAGACTGTTTCCCTGCCAGCGGGTGTTTATCGTGTGCTGATGGATGTGCGCTATGAGTGTCCGAACCAGTCGGGAAGAAACGATGACCATGCGACGATTACCACGAATGATGGTAATGTGAACACTTCGCTTACGGGCGTTCGTGTCGCCGGTGTGGAAACGTTTCGCTATCCTGCCCAAAACAACACGTGGGAACAGCTTTGTTTTGACTTCGATATTGCCGACGGACCGGCATCTGTAATTGTTTCGCTGGGCTATCAGTCATCGCAAAGCAAAGGCGCAGCCAATCAGACGCTGCTCTATATTGACAACGTGAGGCTGTTGGCCAGCGAGCAGACCCTGACTGGCATTCGCGAACAGGCGTCTGCACAAGGAACGGTTGCTGAAGGAGCCTGCGACCTGCAGGGCCGGCGCGTGGCAAAGCATGGCATGCAGAAAGGCATCTATGTGAAGGACGGCAGGAAGGTCATCGTCAGATAACTTGACCTGTCAACATGTCCAGCTTCTTGGGCATGGTTATTGACATGATATACCTAAGGTTACTTGGCGTTGCCCGTTGGCCGTCTCTTCTATGCTGACGCGTATGGCATCGTCAGGCAATAGTTCCTCAATCAGCACAGGCCATTCGATGAAGCAGAGGGCACCGCTGTAGAAATAGTCTTCATAGCCCATGTCGTAGACCTCTTCAATCTTCTTGATGCGGTAGAAGTCGAAATGATAGATGAGCTCGCCCGTAGTGCTGCTGCGATACTCGTTGACGATGGCAAAGGTGGGCGAGGTGATGACGTCATCGACGCCCAGTTCCTCGCAGACGGCCTTGATGAATGTGGTCTTTCCGGCACCCATCTTGCCATAGAAGGCAAACACCGTCTGTTGGTCAATGTGCTTGATGAATTCGCGAGCTGCCTCGCGAATATGGTCTATGTCCTGAATAAGTATGGTTTCCATAATTCACAATCTTTTATTGTTTATCATTCACAATAGTCATCCCCCTCTTTTCTTTCCCCTCAGCTTCACCAGTGGAATGAGAATCTCTTCCATGGAAATGCCGCCATGCTGGAAGGTGTCCTTATAGTAGCTCACGTAGTAGTTGTAGTTGTTGGGATAGGCAAAGAAGGAGTCGCCAGATGCAAATACGTAGCTTGTGGTAAGGTTGGGCGAGGGCAGGCCGGCCTGGTGTGGGGATCGGATGACGAAGAGGTCCTTCGAGTCATAGCTCAGGTTCTTTCCCAGTTTGTAGCGCAGGTTGGTGTTGGTGTTGCGGTCGCCCACGATCTTCACGGGCTTGGTGCAGCGGATGGAACCGTGGTCGGTAGTGATGATGACTTGGTAGTCGGCCTGTGCCAGTTGACGGAAGAAGTCGGCAATGACCGAATGGCGGAACCAGGAGAGTGTGATGCTGCGGTAGGCCGACTCGTTGTTGGCCAGTTCGCGTACCATGCGGCTCTCGGTGCGGGCATGTGAGAGCATGTCAATGAAATTGAACACCACCACGTTCAAGTCGTTCTTCTGCAGCGTGTTCAACTGCTGCATCAGCCGGTCGGCATCGTTCGAGTTGTTGACCTTCATATAGGAGAAGGTGTTGTGGCGGCGATAGCGCTCAAGCTGTGTGCGGATGAGCGGTGCTTCGTTGAGGTTCTTGCCCTCCTCCTCGTCCTCATCGACCCAGAGGTCCGGGAACATGTCGGCAATCTTGTCGGGCATGAGGCCTGAAAAGATGGCATTGCGTGCGTATTGGGTGGCAGTGGGCAAGATGCTGTAGTAGAGTTCTTCTTCTATGTCGAACTGGTCGGAGAGCTCTTGGCTCAGCATGCGCCACTGGTCGTAGCGGAAGTTGTCGATGACCACGAGAAAAACCTTTTGTCCCTGATCGAGTAGGGGGAAGAGCTTTTTCTTGAAGATGCTGGGTGAGAGCATGGGTGCCTCGCTGTTGTTGGGGCGTAGCCAGTCCAGGTAGTTTTTCTTCACAAACTTGGCAAAGCCCAGGTTGGCCTCTTCTTTCTGCATGGCGAGCATGTCGGTCATTTGCGAGTCGGTGCTGCTGAGTTGCAACTCCCAGTGTACGAGTCGCTTGTAGAGGCTGACCCAGTCCTGCCAGGTGCGGCAGTCCATGATTTGCATGCTGATTTGCTGAAAGTTCTGCTGGTATTGGCTTTGGGTGACCTCGGTCTCGATCTCGCGACGGTGAATATTCTTTTTCAGCGTGAGCAGAATCTGGCTGGGATTGACAGGCTTGATGAGATAGTCGGCGATTTTCTGCCCGATGGCCTGCTCCATGATGTTCTCTTCCTCGCTCTTCGTCACCATGACGACGGGCGTAGCAGGGGCTATCTCTTTGATTTGCTGCAGGGTCTCGAGTCCGCTCAGGCCTGGCATCTGCTCGTCGAGCAGAACAAGGTCGAACGGGCGCATGCCGGCCGAAGCGCCTTGCTGTCTTTCCCGGCACAAGTCAATGGCATCGGTGCCGTTGCTAGCAGTGGTTACTTCGTAGCCCTTCTTCTGAAGGAAAAGGATGTGGGCGCGAAGGAGTTCCATCTCGTCGTCGACCCATAGTAGCTGTCCGTTGGTCATGTGTGTGGTCTCTGTGGCTTGGTCATCGTTAGTGTAGTTCGGCAATCAAAGGTAGTTTTCCCCACGATTTGTTGTTGCGATAAGTACTTTTGGCACCGCGCGGCACGATGATGCGGCAGTTGTTAGTGGGAACGCCCTTGAACGTGCTGTGGCTGATGGAGGGTGGGGTGGATGCACTGCAGACGAATTCCTGAAGTGATACACATTTGGCAAAGGCGTTGCTGCCTATCTTCTTGATGGCGGCAGGCAGTTCGATGCGACTGATGCTGTTGCATTCGCGGAAGGCAGCACTGCCGATGGTTGTGCAGGCAGGGGGAATGACAATGGAAGTCAGGCTGACGCATTTCTCAAAGGCATTGTCGCCAATGGAGGTGATGGAGATGGGGAGGGTAATCTGTGACAGCAGCGAGCACTGCTCGAAGGCATTGTCGCCGATAGACTTCACGGATACGGGCAGCTTCACAATGCGTAGTGAGCGACAATAGCGGAAGAGATTGTCCTCGATTTTCTCCACAAACCCGATGATGGATATGCTGTCCAGGCTGAGGCAGCCGGCGAAGGTTGCGTTGCCAATGCGCTTTACGAGATTGGGAATGCAGATATGCTTCAGATTGGTGCAGTCCTCGAACGCGTGGTCGCCAATCTTCGACAGCGCCTCGGGTAGGACAATGCTTTTGAGCGACTTGCAGTTGAAGAAGGCCTGCGACTCTATAGACTTGATGCCCCGTGGTAGTGCGATGCTGTCCAGGCTGAGACATTGGTAGAACAAGTCGGCCGGAAGGGCACTCAATGTGCCGTCGATGGTGGCCTGGCACAGCGAACTGCAGTTGAAGAAGATGTCGCTTTCCAATTCTGTCACGCCGCCCAGTGTAACGGTGGTCAGTGAGGTACAGTCCTTAAAGGCGTTCTTCTTGATCTTCTTCATGGTGCGTATTTCAACCTGTTTGAGGCTCTGGCAGCCTTCAAACGCATTGCTGCCTATTTCCGTAAGTGACTCGGGAAAGCTGACGCTCTCCAGGCTGCGGCATTTCCTGAATGCCTCGTCGCCAATTGTGGTGACCGATTTGGGCAGGTTGACTTGGTGCAGCCGTTCGCATTCCAGGAAGGCAGAAGAAGCGATACGGTTGACGGGGCTATTGAGAAAGACTTTCTCCAGATTGGTGCAGTGGGCAAAGGCATAGTTGTCAAGGACGACGACGTTTTCGGGTATCTCGATGGATGTCAGTGAGCTGCAGCCGTCGAAGGCGTGGTTCTCAATTTTCTGCAGCATGGCAGGTAGCTTGATAGAGGTGATGTTGGCGCAGCGGTTGAAAGCATAGTCGTCGATGAGGGTCAGACTATCGGGCAGGATTACATCCTTCAGACCGGTGCAGCCGCTAAAACAGTTCTTGCTCACTGAATTGAGGCTGCGGGGCAGAATAACGGTCTCCAGCGACTTGCAGTTCGCAAAGAATGCGGCGGGCAACTGGTTGGTTATGGTGCGGAAGCCGTCCTTGATGTCGGCAAGCTCGGCGTCTTGCAGATCGAGCTCCACCAGTTGGTCATCGCTCTGCTTTTTCATGCGCTGGCGGTTCATGAGCTGTTGCAGGACCTTCAGATCGCTGCCATTGAGCTTGCCGCTGATTTTCAGTTCGTTGATGCTCACCTTGTTGCTGTCGGGGAGCTGCCGTGACAGGGTTCCTGCAGAGTCGACCTTGATGGTGAGCTGCACCTGTGCTGCTGCTATCAGTGGCAGTGCAATGAGCAGCAGTGCTATGATTCTTCTTTTCATTGTGCTTGTTCTGTTGATGTGTTATTTGCTGGTTTCCAGCGAACTGCGCTTCGTGCGGTGGTAGCTGCGGTAGTCATCGAGTTCTATCTCTATGTCGGGTTCTACCAGTTCGCCCTCGCGAGGCAGGCAGAACTTCATGTAGCGGATGTTCAGGCCGCGTGCCAGCCACATCTGCTCATAGTAGGTCTGTATGCTGGATGCTGCGGCAAGGGCCAGACTGCCAGGGGTATTGTCGCCACAGGCATGAACTTCTCCGTAGAGGTCCTCGGTACGGATGTCAAGGGGCAGCCGGTTTTTCTGTACCATGTAGGTGGTGTAGGTAAAGAGGAAATTCGAGTCGGTCTTCAGGTGGATGATGCCCCCGTCGGTGAGAAAATGACGGTAGCGTTCAAGAAAGAAGGTCGACGTGAGACGCTTCCTGGTGTTCTTCATCTGCGGATCGCTGAACGTGAGCCACAGTTCGCTGACCTCGTCCTGGCCGAAGAAACGGTCTATGATTTCAATGTTGGTACGCAAGAATGCAACGTTGGCAAGGCCCTCGCGCAGGGCCAGTGTGGCACCTGTCCATAAGCGGGCACCCTTGATGTCGACGCCAATGAAGTTCTTGTCCGACTGTTGCCGCGCCAGTTCCACGGTATATTCACCTTTGCCGCAGCCCAGTTCCAGGACGATGGGGTGGTCGTTGTGGAAATATTGCTCGCCCCAATGGCCGCGCATGGCAAACTCCGGAAGGGCTTCCATGGCGCGGTAGGGGTACTGGAACACGTTCTCGTAGGTTTCCAAATCGGCAAACTTTGCCAGTTTTCCTTTGCTCATTTGATTAATTCGTATTTGTTGCAAAGGTAATCAATTGTTTCCGATTAGGCAAAAAATGATGCCGATATTTTGTTTTCTCCCGTAAAAAACATAGAGGAGGACATGCGGCCGCACGTCCTCCCAAGTGAAAAGTCTCAGAAAAGAGTCCTTCGTTTAGTTGCCCTGGTACTCTTTCTTCAAGTCCTCGTAGTAGTGGGCCGTTGTGGTATACATGTAAGGGATAAGGAGCAGGAATCCGAGTCCCAGTGTGCAGACGGCGAGAATGGCCCATCCAATGAAGCTCAGCTCCAGAAGGAAGTAGTCCATTTTGTGGCCCTTCATCATGTCGGCACTCAGTTTGAGCGTGTCGGCGATGCCCATTTCGGGATGGTCTTTTAGAATATAGCCAATCTGTGAGAACATCAGACCGAAGATGATACCGGGCACGATGAGCAGCACCAGACCAAAGCCAACGATGAGGCCATAAACGAAATAGGTCACGAAGATACGAAGGAAATCCTTGTAGCCGTCGAACAACTGACCATAGCTTGTCTGGTTGTTGCGGGCCACATCAAGGAAGTAGACGCACAGGCCCCAAGAAAGAGGCAGGCACAATATCGTCCAAAGATTGGAGAAGATGGTGCTGGCTATGGAATCTAATCCAAAGGGGAGGCTTATAGCCGTTGATCCAGCATACAGAATTAGCGCATAAAGGAGCGTGGCAATGGCACCGCTACCCCATTTTCCCTTCAGTGATTCAAGGGCCCTGTCTTTGTAACCAGAGATTCTGTCCATAATGATGAATGATTTTGATGGTTTAATGGTTGATACTATTCAATGACAACGGTTGTCCAGCCGTGCTTGTCCTCAATTTCTCCGTACTGAATGCCGCGCAGCGTGTCGAAGAGCTTCTTCGATACGGGACCGGGCTTGTCGCCGAATGAGTAGCGCTTGCCTGTGTCGAGGTCGTCTATATAAGAAATAGGTGAAATCACGGCAGCCGTTCCGCAGGCACCGGCTTCCTCGAAGGTCTCCAACTCTTCTTCGGGAATGGGGCGACGCTCCACCTTCATGCCCAGGTCCTCGGCCACCTGCATAAGTGACTTGTTGGTGATAGAGGGCAGGATAGAGGTCGATTTCGGGGTGATGTAGGTGTTGTCCTTGATGCCGAAGAAGTTGGCGGCACCGCACTCGTCCATGTATTTCTTTTCCTTGGCGTCGAGGTAGAACTCGCAGGCGTAGCCCTTCTCGTGGGCCAGGTTGTTGGCGAAGAGCGAGGCTGCATAGTTGCCGCCCACCTTATACTTACCAGTGCCGAGGGGTGCCGAGCGGTCATAGTCGCGGATAATGACATACGGATTGGCGGCGAAGCCTCCCTTGAAGTATGGGCCTACGGGCGTGACGAAGATCAGGAAGCAATACTCCTTGGCAGGATGCACGCCTACCTGTGCACTGGTGCCGATGAGCAGTGGACGGATGTAGAGCGTGGCTCCGCTCTCATAGGTGGGAATCCACTCCTGGTTCAGGCGCACCACCTTCTTCACCATCTCCGTGAACAGCTCGGTCGAGACTTCGGGCATCATGATGCCGCGGCAGGTGCTCTGCAGGCGGGCGGCATTTTCGTCAACGCGGAAGATGCGCACCTTGCCGTCGGGGCAGCGATAGGCCTTCAGACCTTCGAATGCCTCCTGACCGTAGTGCAGGCAGGTGGCTGCCATGTGCAGGTTCAGATACTCGTCGGAGCAGACCTCGATCTCGCCCCATTTGCCGTCGCGATAGTAGCAACGCACGTTGTAGTCGGTCTTCATGTAGCCGAACGACAGACTACCCCAGTCTAAATTCTTCATTTTGCTAATGTTGTTATTTTGTTGTACTTCGATGCTTATTTGCATGCAAAAGTAAGCAAAATATTGTTTTTGAGCAACAAAACAGCATGGAAAATCGCTTTTTGCTTTCATTTTCTTGTCCGTTTATTGAAAAACAGCTACCTTTGTCGGCGTTTTTCAAAATTAATCAATCAAAAAAGAGATGAAGAAATTATTGTTGTTGGCATTCCTGGCAGTTGGGATGACTGCTTATGCCGAGACGTTTGTGACCGATGACGACAAGAAGAAAGAGCAGAATGACAGTGGTGTGGACCTGGGTAAGGGCAAGGACGATAACGACCGCTGGACGCTACACGCTTATGTGGGTGTAGATGTGCCGACGGGTGCGCCCGACGGTGTGAAGTTCGCTCCCTTCCGCTCGTGGGAGATCAATGCCACACTTTTGCAGTATGATTACAGACCAAAGACTTCGAAGACCACTCTTTCGGCCGGTTTGGGCTTTGACTGGCGCACCTATACGCTGAAGGGTCATAAGGACGGATTCCAGAAGTTGGGCAACGTAGTGAGTGTCAATCCGATGGCTGGTATGGGTTTTGATGATTTCTCGTCAAATATCCACACGGTGTCGTTGAGCATGCCACTGCTCGTCAAGCAGCGTTTCAGCAAGGATTTTGCCGTCACGCTTGGTGCCCAGCTGAACTGGAACTTTGCCGGACGCCTTCACAACAACTCGGAACTGGGCGACGTGGAGACGGATATCTACACCAACAACATTGGCCAGCGTCCTTTCACGGTCGATATTCTGGGCATTGTGCATGTGTGGGAACTGGGCTTCTATTGTAAGTATTCGCCCATGAGCGTGCTGAAGAAAGACCGCGGCGTGGAGTTCCAGTCGCTTGCCTTCGGACTCTATTTCTAAAGATAAAATAGGTTTAATAGGACTTAGTGATAGTCAGTTAGCGTAGGCGTTGAAAAGAATTTTGGCCATTATTTTTTAAATTCTGGCCAGAATTCTGAAAATAATGGCCATTATTTGTTCGTACCTAAGTCAGTATGACTTGTAGGTTCTATTCCCCTTCGGCCTGAATTCTTTGGATTTCCTGTTCTGTCTTGGTCAGTTTGTCCTTACAGAACTTGATGAGTCGCTGCGCTTCCTTGAGTTGCACAGCGATTTCGTCAATGCTATACTGGTCGTTTTCCATCTTCCGGACAATATCCTGAAGCTGTGCGAAGGCTTCCTCGTATTTTGGTTCCTTTTTCATGCTATAATGGATTTGATGGTTCCTTTATCAAGTCTGGTCTCTATCATGTCGCCTTTCTGAAGCAAGGTGGCATCCTTGACGGCTTTCCCGTCCTTTAGGGTGATGCTGTAGCCTCGCCTGAGCAGAAGTGCCGGATCCATGCTCTTTGCTTTCTCCTCCGTCAGTTGAAGGCGGTGCTTCTCGGTCGTCAGACGGCGTTCGAGCAGAACGGGTATTCTCGTTTCAAGTATGTCGATGCTTGTCCGATGTGTGGTGAGACCTTCCCGGGCGGCTGTTATCAGCCGATGGCTCAGGTGGTCTATGCGTGTGTCCTGCCTTGCCTTGACGGCCGAGAACAGCTTGGGCAGAATTTCCTGGAGGGTAGTAAGTTGTATGTTGAGTGTGGAGAACTTCTGCTGGGCGTATCGGGTAAGGCGGCTTTGTGAGTCGTTGACAACGTCGAGCACCTGTTTCAGGTGGTCGATGAGGAAGGCAGCGGCAGCCGTAGGCGTCTTTACTCTGACGTGCGACACCATGTCGAGGATGCACTCGTCGCGGTCGTGCCCGATTCCTGTGATGATTGGCAGTGGGAAGTTGGCCACGTTCTCGGCCAGGGCGAGGGTATCGAAACCCGACATGTCGGCGGTAGCTCCGCCGCCACGGATAATGACCACGCAGTCGAAAGGACGTTCGCAGTACTCGGCGTTCTCGGCGTTCTCGGAATAAATCATCTCCAGCGCAGCGATGATGCTCTGTTCCACCTGTTCACCCTGCATGATGGCGGGGAATAGCTGCGTTTGGAACTTGAATCCATAGGGGTTATTTGCCAGTTGGTTGCAGAAATCACCGTAGCCGGCGGCGGTTGGAGCCGAGATGATGGCTATGCGCTGGCAGAAGAAGGGTAAGCTGAGCTCGCGCTGAAGGTCGAAAACACCTTCTTCTTTCAGTTGCCTGATGATTTCCTGTCGCCGGCGGGCCATATCGCCGAGCGTAAATGTAGGATCTATGTCGGTGACAATCCAAGAGAATCCATATGCTTCATGGAATTGGGCATAGACGTTCATCCGCAGTTTCATGCCCGCATGAATCCGCTGTTGGGTGATGCGCTCGAAATAAGGACGGATTACCGACCATGCCGATCGCCAGCATTTGGCGGAGGCGCGTGCCACGGGGGTGTTCGACCGTTCGTCCTTCTGGATCAGTTCCATGTAGCAGTGGCCGTTGTTCTCGCGGCATTCGGACAGTTCGGCTTCGACCCAGTATTCGCGCGACAGTTCAGAAGCAATGACCTGGCGCACAAGGCTGTTCAGTTCCAGTAGGGTGAGGGTTTGCTGGGGCATGGGAGCTTTTGGGGACTTATAGGGCTATTATGACCAGTGGGACTTATGGGTTTGGGGACTGCCCCACCATGTAGGCACGCCAGAAATCGGGTGTGCCGTAGCCGTAGACGTTGTCGGGCGTGTCGTATTGCAGGGTGCTCTGCCTCACTAACTCAATGATTTCCAGTGCTGTTTTCTGCCTAAGTCCTTGCCAGAGACAGGCCACCAAGCCGGAGATGAGCGGTGTAGAGAACGACGTGCCCATGTCGTGAGCCAGCATGCCTTTGCCGTTGACCAGGGTTGTGGGTGCCCCCATGGCCACCACGTCGGGCTTCACCCGGCCATCCTGCGACGGGCCTACGCTTGAGAAGGCTGCAATCTTGCCGCTACCGTTCACGGCTCCCACGGTCAGTATGTCGGTTGCATCGGCAGGAACGCCAATCTTCTTCCAGGAGTTCATGCCCGAGTTGCCTGCCGAGTTGCAGAGCACAATGCCTTTTGCCGCCAGCATCGAGGCTGTGCGCGAGATGAGTGCTGTCTGTCCGTTCAGATCCTGCAGCCGATAGGAGCCCAGGTCGTTGTCGTATTCATTGTAGCCCAGTGAGGAACTGATGATGTCGACCCCCACGGAGTCGGCAAATTCGGCTGCCATTGCCCAGTAGTCTTCCTCCACAGGCATTTCGGTTTGCGGATCTTCGCAGCGCAGCAACCAGTAGCTGGCTTCGGTGGCAGTGCCCAGGATGACCTCGGGGGCATCGGCTGCCAGCACGGAGAGCACCTTGGTCCCGTGGTCAATGCCGTCATAGACATCGCCGCTGTTGTCTCCGTTGATGAAAGGCGCCACGAAGTTGCGCACCCCGGCTATGCGAGTCTGGCGCAGGCAGGGAATGCGATGTGCATTCAGAAAACCGCCGTCGAGCACGGCGATGGTCATGCCTTCTCCGCGCAACCCAATCTCATGCAGCCGCTCGCCGCCAATCATCTCCATCTGTGGTCGGCTCATGCCGTAGGGATCGTATTTCACGGAGTCCCATTTCTGAAACTGTTCCCGGATGGTCCATTTCACATCCTCGTTCGATTCTATGGAGTCGGGCGATTGCCACACCCTCCTTGCCTCTTTGACGCAGGGCAGTTCAGCCAGCTTACTCAGCAGGAGCGTGTCGCTTGAGCGTACGATGACGGTATTGTTCCATCGGCTGGTGCCTACAATCTGGGCACCTTCCTGATGAAATTCCTTGAGATAGCGCTCGCTGACGGGCAAGTCGGTGGCATCTACCTTCAGCCGTTGGCGCTTGCGCCGCTCAATGGCCTTAGGCGAAAGGAAGTGCAAAGGGTGCTCAATGCTGTAGCCGCAGCCCTGTTTGTCGCGCAAGTAGTAGCGGTATATGTAGTTTCGCGAACCTGGGTATTTCTTTTTGGCGCATGCCGGGAGGCATGCCAGAAGCATTGTCAGCAGGAAGATGGGTATGCGGTGCATTGCGTGTCTTTTGTCGATTAGAGAGTGCAAAGGTAGCACATTTTTCCCGAACCGGCAAATTAATTTGGTGGTTTCGTGAAAAATGCGTATCTTTGCCGCGTTTTTTATGGACAACAGGAAAGCAGCTTTAGAGCTGGGCACGAAGCCCGTGGGGGCATTGCTTTGGCAGTATGCCCTGCCTGCCATGGTAGCCATGGTGGCCAATTCGTTGTATAATATCATCGACCGGTCGGTCATCGGGCAGGTAGTAGGCCCCGAGGCCATCGCCGGTTTAGGCATTACCTTTCCCTTCATGAACCTGAGTGCGGCCTTCGGTGCTGCTGTAGGCGTTGGTGCCTCGACGTGCATCAGTGTGAAACTGGGTCAGCGTGATTACAAGACGGCCCAGCATCTGCTGGGAAATACCGTGACGCTGAACCTTGTCCTGGGTTTTGCTTTCATGGTGGTCTGCATGGCTTTCCTCGATCCCATTCTGCGTTTCTTCGGTGCGAGCGATGTCACTCTGCCCTATGCGCGGGAGTTTATGCAGGTGATTCTGGCAGGAAACATGATCACCCACATGTACTTCGGCATGAATGCCGTGCTGCGCGCCATGGGCAAGCCGCGCCATGCCATGTATTCAGTGCTGTTCACCGTGGGTTGCAACATTGTGCTGGTCCTCACTTTTGTGTGGTGGTTCCAGTGGGGCATCAGGGGTGCTGCTTTGGCCACGGTCCTGTCGCAGACGCTGGCTCTTTGCTGGCAGATGTGGCTTTTCAGCCGTCCGCAGGAGCTGCTGCACCTGACGCGAGGCATCTATCGGTTGAAAGCCGATCTTGTGCGCAATATCATTTCCATCGGCATCTCGCCCTTCCTCATGCAGACCACCTCGTGCGTCATCGTCATTTTCATGAACAATCAGTTCGTGCGCTATGGCGGCGACATGGCTGTGGGGGCCTATTCCATAGCCAACTCCATGGTCATGGTGTTCTTTATGTTTGTCATGGGCGTCACGCAGGGCATGCAGCCCATTGTGGGCTACAACTATGGTGCCCGGAAGTTCGACCGCATGCTGCGCTGCCTGTGGCTCTCCATTGCCGTAGGCACGGTCATCCTCCTGATAGGATGGGCGTTGAGCATGCTGTTTCCACGTGAGATTGCCCGTATCTTCACCACCGACGAGACCCTGCTTGAACTGTCAGCCCATGGTCTGAAGATTGACATGCTCGTGTTCTTCGTCGTGGCTTCGCAGGCCGTCATCACCAATTTCTTCCAGTGTATTGGCAAGGTGCGGGTCAGCATCTTCCTCTCGTTGTCGCGTCAGCTCATCTTCCTGCTGCCCATGGCCTATGTACTTCCTCGGTTCTGGGGGCTCGACGGCGTGTGGTTCAGCATGCCTGCCAGTGACCTCATCGCCTTTTTGCTGACCATTCCCATATTAATGTGGTATCTGAAGAAAATCAAGCAACAATGAACGACAACCATATCATTATCAACATCGGACGGCAACTGTGTGCTGGTGGACTGGAAATAGGTCGTTTCCTGGCCGGCGAGTTCCATGCCAAGTACTACGACCGCGAGTTGCTGAACCTGGCCGCCAAGGAAAGCGGTTTCTCCGAGGAGTTCTTCAAACAGAGCGACGAGCGCAAGGGCTTTCTCCGTTCGTTCTTTCATCTGCCTTACAGCAACAATTGGGGTGGAAGCAGCAATTTCTATCAGAGCAACTTCTCGCAGGAGAGCCTATTCAAGTTCCAGAGCGATGCCATCATCAAGGCTGCCCAAGAGGGTTCGTGCGTCTTTGTGGGGCGTTGTGCCGACTATGTGCTGCGCGATTTCCCGAACGTGACGAACATCTTTGTCTCAGCCTCGCTCGAAGACCGTGCCCGGCTCTTTATGAGGGAGAAGAATGTGAGCTATGAGGAGGCACTACATCGCATCGGCCAGATTGAGAGCCGTCGCGCGTCCTATTATAACTATTATACAGGCAAGCGTTGGGGATATGCCGGCAGCTATGACCTCTGCGTAGACTCCTCAAAACTCGGCATACCCGAGACTGCCCGCTTCATTGCCCAGTTCATACGCCAGCGCTTCAGCCTTTAATTCCCATACGTTCCATGAAGAAAATCGGCATCATCAGTGACACCCACTCCTATTGGGATTCGAAGTACCTGCACTACTTTGAGCCCTGCGATGAGATATGGCATGCCGGTGACATCGGCAGCGTTGAGGTGGCCGAGAAGCTGGCGGCATTCCGCCCTTTGCGGGCCGTCTGCGGCAATTGCGACGGCGGCGACCTGCGCCTCATGTACCGGGAGCTCAACCGGTTTAAGTGCGAGGATGTCGATGTACTCATCAAGCACATAGGTGGCTATCCCGGCAACTACGATGCCAGCATCCGTTCTACGCTTTTTGCCAATCCGCCGCAGTTGTTTATTGCCGGACATTCCCATATCCTGAAAGTGAAGTACGACAAGACGCTTGGCCTTCTGCACTTGAATCCCGGTGCAGCCGGTCTGCAGGGCTGGCACAGGGAACGCACGCTGATGCGGCTTGTCATCGACGGTTCCACGTTCAAGGACCTGGAAATTATCACTCTCGCCGATCCTCGTAAAGAATGAAAAAATATCTGATAGAATTGCTCATCTGCACAATAGTTGCAGCTGTTTGTACGTTAATAAGTTACGTACTTGGCCTTGAACAGTCGTGGCAGTCGGCCGCCAACACATTCGGTGTGGCCTTCCTCACGATGTTCATTGTTGGTTTGTTTCTGAAAAACAAAAAGAAGAATATATGAAGACAATCGTTATTACCGGTGGCGCAGGCTTTATTGGAAGCCATGTGGTGCGCCTGTTCGTGAACAAGTATCCCGAGTATCACATCATTAACCTCGATAAACTGACCTACGCCGGCAACCTGGCTAACCTGAAGGACATCGAGTCGAAGCCCAACTACGAGTTTGTGAAGATGGACATCTGCGACTTCGAGGCCTTCTACCAGCTCATGCAGGACAAAAAGGTCGATGGTATCATCCATCTCGCTGCCGAGAGCCATGTGGATCGCAGTATCAAGGACCCCTTCACTTTCGCTCAGACCAACGTCATGGGTACGCTCTCGCTCCTGCAGGCTGCCAAGCTCTACTGGGAAAGTCTGCCCGAGAAGTATGAGGGCAAGCGCTTCTACCACATCTCTACCGATGAGGTCTATGGGGCACTGGAGCTGACCCATCCCGAAGGCATCGAGCCGCCGTTCACCACCACTGCCTCGTCGGCTGAGCATCATTTGGCCTACGGCGACAAGTTCTTCCTTGAGACCACGAAGTACAATCCTCATTCGCCCTACAGCGCCTCGAAGGCCAGCAGCGACCACTTCGTCCGTGCCTTCCACGACACCTACGGCATGCCCGTTGTGGTGACCAACTGCTCAAACAACTACGGTCCTTATCAGTTCCCCGAGAAGCTGATACCTCTTTTTATTAATAATATCCGCCATCGCAAGCCGCTGCCCGTCTACGGCAAGGGCGAGAATGTGCGCGACTGGCTCTATGTGGAAGACCATGCCCGTGCCATTGACCTCATTTTCCATGAGGGCAAGATTGCCGACACCTACAACATCGGCGGCTTCAACGAGTGGAAGAACATCGACATCATCAAGGTGCTCATCAATACCGTCGATCGTCTCTTAGGCCGCAAGGAGGGCGAGGACATGGATCTCATCACCTACGTCACCGACCGTGCCGGCCACGATCTGCGCTACGCCATCGACTCGTCGAAGCTGCAGCGCGAACTGGGCTGGGAACCCTCTCTCCAGTTCGAGGAAGGAATAGAGAAGACCGTCCGTTGGTATCTTGACCATCAGGAGTGGCTCGACAACGTGACCTCCGGTGACTACCAAAAGTACTACGAGAAGATGTACGCTAATCGTTAACTGCAGGCTGCGGCTCAGCCGCAGCTTTTCTCATTCATGGTTTCATCCCGTTTCAATCGTCGCAGCGTTAACGCTACTCTCATTGGTATTCCACTGGGTGTCATCTCCCTTGTGGGCGGATGCTCGTTCAGGATTTTGGAACTTTTGATATTCTTTTTAGTTGCGGCGGTTTTTTGTCTCATGGGTGTCTTGGGATATCTCTGCTGGTTGCGCCGGATTATCGTCCTTTCTGACGGAATTGAGACGCAGAGTGTGTTGCTGCCGTTCTGGAAACGATTCTATCGCTTCGCGGAGTTCGACTATTCGGAAACGTCGTCTACCCGCAGTGGAGAGGTGCTGAGGCTTATCAAGGACGGCAAGCGGGTGTTAAGCATTTCGTCTTCTCTTTATCAAAACTTCGAAGAGCTCTGCCAGACCATCGCGGTGCAGACGAAAAATCAGTTCCAACTTCGTGACAATGCAGAGGTCGTTTCCGAGTACAACAGATTTCATTTATACGGAAGTCTGGGGTTTGGCTTGGCTTCTGTGGCACTGATGGTGCTCATGCCCGTGGGCCAGTACATGGAGGGTAAGGAGGTCTCTGTGGGCATGGTTCTCTTTGCCCTTTGTGGTGGGGTGTTCTTTGGGGGACTGGTGCTGGCTTATCTTTTCCCCTATCAGCACATTGCGATATGGCGGGGACAGATTGAGGTGCGGCGACTGCTATGGCCGTTTCGCGTGAAGTACTATCAGCTGTCCGATTTTGATGGCTGCTATTATGTGACGGTCTTGAGCGATGGGCAGTTAGGCTCTAAGGACGAGGAACTGCGTTGGCTCACGAAAAAGGGCAAGGTGGTTCTGGATATTGAGGAAAGTATATATAGGAATTTTGAGGCATTGAAAAATGCCACGCAGACACAGTTCTTAGGATGCATAGAACTTACAAGCTTCCAGGCTGTGAAGTATAGATTAGGTAAAACCATACATTTATGAAGAAAATACTACTGTTGGGCTCAGGCGAACTGGGCAAGGAGTTCGTAATCGCCGCCATGCGTGCCGGCCAGTATGTCATTGCCTGTGACCGCTACGACAACGCCCCTGCCATGCAGGTGGCCGATGAGCGTGAGGTGTTTTCCATGCTCGATGGCGATGCCCTCGAGGCCGTCGTGCGTAAACACAAGCCCGACATCATCGTGCCGGAGATTGAGGCCATCCGTACGGAGAGACTGTTTAAGTTCGAGGAAGAGGGCATCCAGGTGGTGCCGAGTGCCCGTGCCGTGAACTATACCATGAACCGCCGGGCCATTCGCGATCTGGCTGCCAAGGAGCTGGGCCTGCGCACGGCCAAGTATTTCTACGCCAAGACGTTCGATGAATTCAAGACCGCTGCCGACGAAATTGGTTTTCCCTGTGTGGTAAAGCCCCTCATGTCGTCGTCCGGCCATGGTCAGAGCTACGTACATAACGATGGCGAGCTGGAGCAGGCTTTCCGTGAGGCCATGGAAGGCTCTCGTGGTGACGTGAAGGAAGTCATTATCGAGGAATTCATTGATTTTGAATCAGAGTTCACCTTGCTTACCGTCACCCAGCAGCATGGTTGGCCCACGCTGTTCTGTCCGCCTATTGGCCATGTGCAGAAGGGTGGTGACTACCGTGAGTCGTGGCAGCCATATAAGATTTCTGACGAGGCCTTGAAGCAGGCTCAGATGATGGCCGACAAGGTGACGAAGGCTCTCACTGGTGCCGGCATCTGGGGCGTGGAGTTCTTCCTGACCAAGCAGGGCGAGGTCATCTTCAGTGAGTTGTCGCCCCGTCCGCATGACACGGGCATGGTGACCCTGGGCCACACCACCAATCTCTCGGAGTTCGAACTGCACCTGCGTGCCGTCCTCGGCCTGCCTATAGCAGGCATTCACCTGGAGCACGCCGGAGCTTCGGCTGTTATCCTTTCGCCTGTTGAGGCCAACACTCCTGTTGACCGCTCACTGTTGCCCTACAATTTCGAGGACGCCCTGCGCGAAGATCGTACTCGCATCCGCATCTTCGGCAAGCCCGAAGCCCACAAAGGACGCCGCATGGGCGTGGTGCTCTGCTATGGTGAGCCCACCGACGATGTTGAAGTACTCCGCTCGAAGGCCAAGCGCCTGGCTACGACGGTGCTGGGTACCGATCCATATATGCAGAAATAGCCGCAAGGAATGATACGGTCGCTACAGTCGCTGCGCTTTGTGTTCATTATGCTGGTCGTAATGTCGCATGTTATCGGCAAGTCGTTCGATTTTGGCGGTGAGTGTGGTGTGTCGTTCTTCTTTATGCTGAGTGGTTTCATCCTGTCCTATGCCTATGGCGAACGGGTGCAGGACGGCACCTTCCGGCACCGTCGGTTTCTGGTCAGGCAGTTGCTGAAGTTCTATCCGTTGCATCTGCTCACTTTTCTGATCATGGCGTTGCTCGATGCCCGCCTGGGGCAGATGGCCGATGGGGTGAAGCTCTTGGCCAACGTGTTGCTGCTTCAGAGCTGGGTGCCGAGCGACAGTTTCTACTTCGTGGCCAATGGTTCGTCGTGGTTCCTGTCCGACCTGCTGTTTTTCTATCTGGTCTTCCCCGCCGTCTTGCGGTTGCTGTTGCGCGTCTCGCGTCGGGCACTCGCTGTTATGGTGCTGGTAGTCCTGGTGTTCTATGCGTTACTGGCCGTAGGCATCCCTCAGCAGCTCATCAATCCGCTGCTTTACGCATCGCCAGCGACACGACTGCTCGATTTCTCCATAGGCATCTTGCTTTTCCGGCTCTATCGGTCAGCGTGGGGCAGGGGAGTGCTGGACCGTGCCGGCCGTCTGAAGCCCTTGTCATTGACGCTGTACGAGCTGCTGCTTGTGGCGGCAGTGGTGCTTTCGTTCTTTGTCTACGGGCAGTCCTCACCCCGTTTCCGCTGTGCCGCCCTGTTCTGGATAGTGCTTCCTGTGGTTTTGCTTTCCTTTGCTGCTACCGACCGCCTGCGGGGCCGTGTCACTATGCTGCTCCATCACCCGCTGATGCTGTGGTTAGGCAGCATCAGCTTTGAAATCTACTTGACCCATTGGGTCACCATGCGCGTGCTCCTGTCCTTGCTGGCGAGTCTTGGCCATGCCGAAGGGGGCTTGCTTCAGCCCGTGAACTTCCTGCTGACGATGGTTGCCGTCATCGGCACGTCATACATCGCAAAGCGCTGTTATGTGGATGTGATTTATGCAAGATTGTCAAAAACAATGTCATTATGATAGGAAAAATCATTGATTTGCCCAAGCTGGTCGACCCCCGTGGCAATCTTACGGTGGCCGAGGAGCTGAAGAGCGTTCCCTTCAAGGTGTCGCGTGTCTACTGGACCTACGATGTCCCGTCTGGCGAGAGCCGTGGCGGCCATGCTCATAAGCACTGTCGTGAGTTCATCGTTGCCGTGAGCGGTTCGTTCGATGTGACGCTCGACGATGGCCGGGGCGTGCGCGAGACCTATCACCTGAACCACCCCTATCAGGGACTGCTTGTCGAAACGGGCATCTGGCGCACCTTGGATGACTTCTCTTCCGGTGCAGTATGCCTGGTCCTGGCTTCCGACTTGTTCGATGAGGCCGACTATTGGTATGACTACGAAGAATTTCTATCCAGTGTGAGATGTTCGAAATAAGACCCTATGACCCGTCGCTTGCTGCCGAGTGGAACCGCTTTGTGGCCAGTTCGAAGAACGGCACGTTCCTGTTCCACCGCGAATACATGGACTATCATGCCGATCGCTTCCACGATGCCTCACTCTTGTGCTATCTTGACGGTCGCCTGTATGCCCTGCTGCCAGCCAACCGGGTCGGCGAAACGCTCTATTCGCATCAAGGCCTGTCGTATGGCGGACTGGTCATGACGCCCGAGTCGACCACGGCCCATGTCTGCGAGCTCTTTACCGACCTCAGTGCTTTCCTTCGTCGCCAGGGCATTGCCCGTGTGGTTTATAAGCCAGTGCCGTCGATCTATCACCGGCTGCCTTCCGAGGAAGACCTCTACGCCATCTACATCGTTTGTCAGGGCCGCCTGCTGGGGCGCGACGTGTCGTCGGTCATTGTGCCCGCTTGTCCCGTGAAGTGGAAGCGCGACCGTCATTATGCCGCCAACAAGGCCCGTACCAACGGCATCGAGGTGCGTCAGACCGAGGACTTCCCTGCCTTTTGGTCCATCCTTTCCGACAACCTGATGCAGAAGCATGGTGCGCATCCCGTTCACTCGCTGGCCGAGATACAGTTGCTTCACAGCCGGTTCCCCGAAAACATCCAGCTTTGGGGAGCCTTTTCGCCCGAGGGCGAGCTGCTGGCCGGCACGGTGCTCTATCTCTGCGGCGACACTGTCCATGCCCAGTACATCTCGGCCTCGGTTCTGGGAAAGCGGCTTCATGCTGTCGACGGCCTCATGGACCAGCTGCTTCATCGCTTCTTCGCCCATGTCCGTTTTTTCGACCTCGGCACGTCGAACATGCCGCATAGCTCCGACCTGCATGCCTCGCTCATATACCAGAAAGAGGGCTTTGGCGGGCGTGCCGTCTGTTTCGACACCTATGAATGGACGTATTGAACATCATTTTTCTCCCGCAGGTTCTGGAGTACGTTTTCTTGCCGAACTGTCGTGCGAGGTGTTTCCTCCTGCATCCAGACTCAACTTTTTGTTCTGAGCTTGCTCGCCACTCACTAAACAGGTTGCGGCAATGAAGCGATGATGGCCCCAACCTATTGAGAATATATCATTTCGAATTTGCTCCCCAAGTTAGGGAGTAATGTTTGCTAGTCCTATGATCTCCATATTATTCTTTCAGAAGCTGCGGTCTGATCCGCATTGTCAAGCCTCACCTGTTTGATAATGATACGCACTGACATAGCCCATGCCTTCAAGAAACTCAATGATAGTTTGGATGTTGAATTGCTTAGTTTCGCCAGCTTGGCCTTTATAGCAATTCATGTCTCCAGAAATAATTGTAGGATAATCTTTGAGATATGGAGCGTATTCTTGCAAAGCCTCCATGGCAATTTGAGGATAGATCTTGTCAAATTTCTCTTGCGTAAAACGGTTGATGTTATAGGATAGTATCTTCATGCTGACAAAAGTTTCTGCAAAGGTAAACAAAAATCCTTAATCACCAAAAATTGAAATAGTCTTTGTTTGTTAAATATATTATTGTCCTGCAATACAATTGGAGAAAAATGCGTATCTTTGCCCTCAAATATCATATTGCTTTTGCAATGAACAATGTAAGATAACAGAATTCTGACAAACTTTTTTGCAATTAGGGGTATTTGTTTTTGCCGTTCGAGGGTCTTATATACGATTAAGGACCAAAGAGACACTTATGGATTACAGTAAACAAGAGTTTGAACGCCTGTTCAAGGACAACTATCCGCACATGTATCGCATGGCATTCTCGATGGTGGAGAATGCCGACGATGCCAAGGACGCGGTGCATCAGGTGTTCGCTCAAGTCTGGAGGCGCAAGCCACAAATGGCCGAGGACAGCATCCGCGGCTATCTGTTGGCGGCTACCCGGAACCAATGCCTACACTTGCTACGCTCTCGACAGTTGCAGCGACAGTTGGAGGAAGAGTTGCAACGGGACACAGCTGCAAGCGAGAGCGAGGAACGCGAAGAACTGCTTCAGCAACTTCAACAAGTCATCGACAGAAACCTGACGGAACAAGACCGGCGTGTGCTGAGTCTGCATTATGACGACGAGATGACCTACGAAGAGACGGCCACGGTGCTGGGTATCAGTGCCTCGGCAGTGAACAAGCACATCACGCGGTCGTTGGCAAAAATCAGAAGTACCCTTAAAATTGCAAAGTAACATGAAAAGAGAAGATATCGACAAGAGAATAGGCATGCCCGACGTGGACGCTGAGTGGGCACGGTTTGAACGCGAGGTCATCAACAAGGACGCCAAGCCAGGTCTATGGCGTGTGACAGCATGGGCAGGTGGTATTGGCATTGCTGCTGCAATCGCCTTGCTGTTTGTGCTGAATATGGGTAAAGAAGAGATAATAGAGCAGCCTTTGATGGCACAGCAGCCGCAGAGAGTCCATGTTGAAAGCACGGCCGCAGACACCATCCCTGTAGAGGAAAGCCAAAGTGTGAAATCTACCTACGAGCAACCGCAGGAAAAGCTGGTGGCTTATGCCGAGCCAGTAGCCCGCAATGCAGCGGAGACTCCCACAGTAGGCAGTACGGCAAATGACAGGGTGTACGATTGTGGCGAAATCTTGGCCCGCTTTCCTGGAGGCGACAGGGCTCTGAAAGCGTTCATTGACAGTCTCTTCGTTTGTCCCGAACTGGCCATTGACTATGGTGCGAAAGGACGGGTCATCGTGACATTCATGGTCGACACGTTGGGACAGACCAGTGATTTCAGAGTAGCGCGAAACCGTTTCGCTTGCGATTCCACCCTTCTGACTTCCATGACCTCCGAGGCGAAGGATCAACTGCGCGAGCGACTCTCTGAGCAGCTGTCAGCGGAGGCCATACGCGTGCTTAGCCAGATGCCGCGATGGACACCTGCGGAACAGTTCGGAAAAATCGTGAGTCAGAAGTGGACGGTGCCCGTCATCTTCAATGGCCAGAAAGCATGGCAGGGACGCATCGCAGGACTGGACATTGTGCCAAGCTCTGACAGTTTGGGTAGAGGGAACATCATACGGCTTGCAGGCGCTGTCCGTGTCCACCAGATAGACTCTTTCGCAGTCATCCTCAATGGTGCCATAGTGCAAGATTCTATTGCACAGCAACAGGCATACCCCCAGATCTATCTCTACAAACAGCACCAAATAATAAACAGTATAAAGGTATATAAAGATGAGAGTTCGAGGGCACGATTTGAGACCACATTTGGATTTCCACCGCCAAAGGGAGGCTTCATAGAAATAGAAGCAATACCCGACACACTATGCGATGCCTATGTCCATCAGCATCCTGAAGTGAAGCAGACGCGCCGCTACATCGAGGGCTACGTCTGGGGCGAAGACGACCAGCCGCTGGCCGATGCGTGGATAGGTTGCGATACGTCGAATATGGGAGCCGCCACCGACAGCACCGGACATTTCGTAATGTGGGCACCCCGTACCGTCACCAAATTATATGTTAGGCATGTAGGCTATCAAACAATCCGTCATACTATCCAGCCCGCCGACACCATCCTGAACTTCCGCATGAAAGATGCGACAAAAATTAAAGAAGTGAAGGTGATGCCGAAGGTGAAACCATAGCTCATCATCCCGATTATTCTACATTCGGCATAAAAAAGATTAAAATCTTTTGTCCTGCTCTCGTTTTTTCGTAACTTTGCCCCGTATTTCCTAAAGAAAGGAATGGTTCATTATTAAAAAGATTGAAAAATGGATTTGAAAGAAATGAGAAACTATTCGCCTGCCGACTATGAGTACGGCATGGGCGGTAATGTGCGTGACCGCGAGTTGAGCATGTCGCAGGCATTCCCTGTCTTGATGCGTAAGGTCTACATGTGGATGGCCATGGCTTTGGTCATCACGGGCTTCACAGCCTACTATGTGGCTACCAGCGAGCAGATGCTCACGATGATTTTTTCCAACCAAGTAGTGTTCTGGGGCTTGATTATTGGTGAGTTTGCATTGGTGATGATTCTCTCTGCGGCCATCAACAAACTCTCGTTGACCACGGCAACCCTTATGTTTGTGGCCTATTCGATTATCAATGGTGCCACGTTGTCGATGATCTTCCTCATCTACACCATGTCGTCGATCACCAGTGTGTTCTTCATCACTGCCGGCACTTTTGCTGCCATGGCGGCCTTCGGCTATTTCACCAAGACCGACCTGTCGTCGATTGGCAAGATTCTGCTCATGGCACTTATTGGCCTGATCATTGCAACCCTCGTCAACATCTTCCTAAAGAGCGATGGCCTGACCATGATCCTGAACTATGTGGGTGTGCTCATCTTTGTGGGGCTGACTGCCTACGACTCGCAGAAGATCAAGGAGATGATGCTGCAGGCTCCTGATGCCGGCGAGGCCATGCAGAAGCTGGCACTGCTCGGTGCATTGTCGCTTTATCTGGACTTCATCAACCTCTTCCTCTATCTGCTTCGCATCTTCGGTCGCCGCGAATAGCCACGGTTTCACACGGTTCGACACGGAACTAACAAAGATAGCCACGGTTCCACATTGCTTTCATTCGGTTTTTGAAAACCGTTGAAAACCGTGTGGAACCGTGGCTATTTATGCAAACTCCGTTTAGAACCGTGCGGAACCGTGGCTGTTTATGCAAATTCCGTGCGGAGCCGTGGCTATTTGCCTATGAACTTGGCAATCATTTCCAGACATTTCTCGCTGCTGACGGGCTTTGACAGGAAGTCGTCGCAGCCAGCCTTCAGTGCCAGCTGGCGGTCGCTGTCGAAGGCATTGGCCGTCAGTGCTACCACCGGCAGCTCAGGATGGGCCTCCTTGATGCGGGTGGTGGCCTCAAGGCCGTCCATGATGGGCATCTTGATGTCCATAAGGATGAGGTCTATACCGCCTTCGTCGGCCATTTGCACAGCTTCCTGTCCATTCTTGGCACGCTTGAACTGATAAGCCCGCTTCAGGATGTAGGTCATCAGGATGTAGTTGCTGTCGTTGTCTTCTGCTACTAATATAGTCTTCATTACATTGGAATTTTTCGTTGTTTCTTCGTTAATAAGTTACAAAAGTAGTGTTTTTATTTGGAAAACGTTTGCTTAGCCCAGACTTTTTAACTAATTTTGCAAAAGAAAGTAAGTTTTACCACTAAAAAACCAACCAACGACATGAATTTCAAGTATTTTTTTCTGTCTCTTGCCTTCACGGCATCAGTCTCGGCTCAGGCCCAGCATGTGATGGACGTGAATGTGAAGAAACTTGGTGCGCCCGTGCAGTCGACCATGTATGGACTGTTTTTTGAGGACATCAACTACGCTGCCGACGGCGGCCTGTATGCCGAAATGGTGAAGAACCGTTCGTTCGAGTTTCCCAACGCCTTCACGGGCTGGGACATTTCCGGAAAAGTGACGCTGAAGGACGATGGCCCCTTCGACAAGAATCCCCACTACGTGCGTCTGGCTCCCTCGGGCCATAACGACAAGCACACCATGATCGAGAATCACGGTTTCTTCGGCATGGGTGTGAAGGCAGGCGAAGAGTATCGCTTCTCTGTCTGGGCACGCGTCCCGGACGGCGGCAGTGCCAAGCTGTGGATAGACCTGGTAGACAACGCAACCATGAGCGATGACCAGAAGCTGGGCAACGGCAGTGTCGAAGTCAGCGGCAAGGAGTGGAAGAAATATACCACCATACTGAAGCCCCGACGCACCTTTGCCAAGGCACATCTGCGCGTATGGGGCGACAGCAAGGCAACCACCGATGTGGAGCATGTGAGCCTCTTCCCCGTCAAGACCTACAAGGGTCATGAGAACGGCCTGCGCCAGGATCTGGCACAGGCTCTGGAGGACATCCACCCCGGCGTGTTCCGCTTCCCCGGCGGATGTATTGTAGAGGGCACCGACCTTGCCACCCGCTACCAGTGGAAGAACTCTGTAGGCCCCGTGGAGAACCGTCCGCTGAATGAGAACCGCTGGCACTACACCTTCACCAGCCGCTACTTCCCCGACTATTTCCAGAGCTACGGACTCGGTTTCTACGAGTACTTCCTGCTGTCCGAGGAGATTGGCGCCGAGCCCCTCCCCGTGCTCAGCGTGGGTTTGGCCTGTCAGTTCCAGAACGGCCTGGATGCCCATGCCGGTATGGACGAGCTGCAACCCTATATTGACGACTGCCTCGACCTCATCGAGTTTGCCAACGGCCCTGCCGACTCCAAGTGGGGAAAGGTGCGTGCCGAGATGGGGCATCCTGCTCCCTTCAACATGAAGCTCATCGGCATAGGCAACGAGCAGTGGGACACCCCCTACTTCGAGCGCCTGAAGCCCTTCGTGGCCGCCGTCCGTGCCAAGTATCCCGACATCAAGATCGTGGGTACCAGCGGTCCCGACTCCGAAGGAAAGATGTTCGAAATAGGCTGGCAGGCCATGAAGGCACAGAAGGCCGACCTCGTGGACGAGCACTTCTACCGTCCCGAAGCCTGGTTCCTGGCCACCCCCGAGGCTAAGGAGCGCTATGGCAACTGTGGCGCCATGCGCTACGACAGCTACGACCGCAAGGGGCCGAAGGTCTTCGCCGGCGAGTATGCCTGCCACGGCAAGGGAAAGAAATGGAACCATTACGAGACCTCGCTCTACGAGGCAGCCTTCATGACCGGCCTGGAGCGCAATGCCGATGTGGTACACATGGCTACATACGCCCCCCTCTTCGCCCATGTCGAGGGCTGGCAGTGGCGTCCCGACATGATCTGGTACGACAACCTGCGCATGTTCAAGTCTGTTTCCTACTACGTGCAGCAGATGTATGCCATGAACAAGGGCACCAACGTGCTGCAGCTCACCATGGACAAGAAGCCCGTGGCCGGACAGGATGGACAGGACGGTCTCTTCGCATCCTCGGTGTTCGATAAGAAGACCGGTGAGGTCATTGTCAAGGTGGTCAACACCTCGAAGCAGGCACAGCCCGTCACGCTCAACCTCATAGGACAGAAGGGAACCCCCGGTGTCCAGACGCTCACACTGGCGTGGAGCGGCTCCATGGACGACGAGAACACCCTCGACCAGCCCGAGCGCATCAAGCCCGTTGAGGGCAAGGCTGCCTGCACCGCAGGCAAGAAAGGCGCCGTGCTGACCGACGACGTGCCCGCCATGGCCTTCCGCCTCTATCGCATCAAGTAAGCACTGGCCAGGATTCCCTGGCAAAGAAGTATAACAAGCTGAAGCATCATGCGGCAAAGCGTTCTGCGTTTTGCCGCATTTTGCATTGCATTATGCGGCAAATCGCATTGCATTATGCCGCAAAATGCGTTCCATTATGCCGCAAAATGCGTTCCATTATGCCGCAAAACGCATTGCATTATGCCGCAAAATGCCATTGCATTATGCCGCAAAATGCCATTGCATTATGCCGCAAAACGCAGCATTCTTTCGTGCAAATTGCACTACTGTCTTTGCAAAATGGGGAAAAAACGGGTAAAAATGCAAACAATTGGCACGTTTTTGCTAATTTTTTTTTGTGTTTTGAAAAATTTGCAGTAATTTTGCACGTTCAATTTGCCTGTATGCGGGCAAAAGGTTAAGAAAATTAAAAACAACGAGTAGAGAATATCTATGAAGAAAAGACTAACGATGCTTTTGGCATGCCTGTTCCTTACGATGGGAGCGGTGTTTGCCCAAAACAAAGTGTCAGGTACGGTGTTCGAGGATAATGGCGAACCCTGTATCGGTGCTACAGTCCTTATTCAGGGCACAAAGCAGGGAACGAAGACCGACATGAACGGTAAGTTCAGCATGAACGTGCCCAAGGGCAAGAAACTGGTGATTAGCTACATTGGCATGGTGACACAGACCGTGCAGGCAAAGGACGGCATGCAGGTGACACTGCAGAGCGACGCCCGTGTCGTGGACGAAGTTGTGGTGACGGGCATGCAGAAGATGGACAAGCGCCTGTTCACCGGTGCTACGGCGAAGGTCGATGCCGACAAGGCCAAGCTGGACGGTGTGGCCGACATCTCGCGCTCGCTGGAAGGCCGCGCTGCCGGCGTCAGCGTGCAGAACGTGTCGGGTACCTTCGGTACGGCTCCTAAGATTCGTGTGCGTGGTGCCACCTCCATCTATGGCTCGTCGAAACCGCTGTGGGTGGTCGACGGCGTCATCATGGAGGATGTGACCGAGGTCGATGCCGACCAGCTGTCGAGCGGCGATGCCGCCACCCTCATCTCCAGTGCCATTGCCGGCCTGAATGCCGATGACATTGAGTCGTTCCAGATTCTGAAAGACGGTAGTGCCACCTCTATTTATGGTGCGCGCGCAATGGCCGGCGTGATTGTCGTGACCACCAAGCGCGGTAAGGCAGGAACATCGAAAATCAGCTATACCGGTGAGTACACCATGCGCCTGCGTCCCAGCTATTCGCAGTTCAACATCATGAACTCGCAGGAGCAGATGTCGGTCTATCGCGAGATGCAGAACAACGGTTTCCTCTCGTTCATGAGCGGCTATCGTGCCTCGACCAGCGGCGTGTTCGGCAAGATGTACCACCTGATGAACGAGTACGATGCCACTACGGGCGAATTCAAGTTGGCCAACACGCAGGAAGCCATGTACGACTACCTGCGCCAGGCAGAGTATCGCAACACCGACTGGTTCAAGGAGCTGTTCTCCAACGCCGTGTCGATGAACCACTCCGTGTCGCTCTCGTCGGGTACTGAAAAGGCCCAGTACTATGCTTCGTTCTCCGTGATGAGCGATCCGGGATGGAGCGAGCGCAGCAAGGTGGAGCGCTACACCGCCAACATCAACGCCAACTATAACCTGAACAAGAAGGTGTCGGTCAATCTCATTGGCAACACCAGCTACCGCAAGCAGGAGGCTCCCGGCACGTCGAACCAGAGCGTCGACGTGGTGAGCGGCGCCGTGGGGCGTGACTTCGACATCAACCCCTACAGCTACGCCATCAACAGCTCGCGCACGCTCGACCCCAACGAGTTCTATGTGCGCAACTACGCTCCCTTCAACATTCACCACGAGCTGGCCAACAACTACCTGAACCTCGACGTCGTCGACATGAAGTTCCAGGGCGAGCTGAAGTACAAGCCCGTGCGCACCGTTGAACTGAGCGCCATCGGAGCCTATAAGTATTCGACCACCACACAGGGACACTACATCAAGGAGACCAGCAACCAGGCCATGGCCTTCCGCATGATGGACGATGCCACCATGCGCGACTCCAACCCCTGGCTCTATACCGACCCCGACGTGCTGAACGCACTGCCTATCTCGGTGCTGCCTCAGGGCGGCTTCCACCGCGAGACCGTCTACAAGATGAATTCGTGGGACTTCCGCGCCACGGCCAGCTACAACGATGTGTTCAACGATATCCACATCGTCAATGCCTACGGCGGTATGGAGGTCAACAACATTGACCGTGCCTCGACTTCAAACGTCAAGGTGGGCGTGCTCTACGACATGGGTCAGTTGGGCAACTTCGACTATAACTACTTCAAGCAGGCCAGCGAGGAGAACAACATGTACTACTCGCTGAACAACGGCTACAGCCGCGAGGCCTCGTTCTTCGGCACCGCCACCTACTCCTTCAAGGGTCGCTATACGCTCAACGGCACCATGCGTTATGAGGGCAGCAACCGGCTGGGACGCTCGCGCTCGGCACGCTGGCTGCCCACCTGGAACGTGTCGGCTGCCTGGAACGCCCATGAGGAGCCCTGGTTCCAGAAGGTGTTCAAGGACGTGCTGACCCACGGCACCGTGAAGGCTAGCTATTCGCTCACCGGCGACAAGCCCGCCGTGACCAACTCGATGGTCATCATCCAGGCCTACAACCCCTGGCGTCCTTACGCCAGCGACAAGGAGTCGGGACTCGACATCCAGAATTTTGCCAACCCAGAGCTGACCTACGAGAAGAAGCACGAGCTGAACCTCGGCGTGGACCTGGGTTTCCTGAACAACCGCATCAACTTCCAGTTCGACTGGTACACGCGCAACAATTACGACCTGATTGGCCCGAAGCGCACCACCGGCGTGGGCGGCACCATCGTGAAGTATGCCAACGTGGCTTCGATGAAGTCGCACGGTGAGGAGTTCACCCTCTCCACCCGCAACATCGTGACGCCCGACTTTGAGTGGAGCACCGACCTGATTTACTCGCACACCCACTGCGAGGTGACCGATTTCGAGTCGCGCAACCGTGTCATCGACCTCATCACCGGCAGCGGATTCACCGAGAAGGGCTATCCCTACCGCTCGCTCTTCTCCATGGACTTCCAGGGACTGAACGCCTACGGACTGCCCACGTTCATCAACGAAGAGGGAGAGACAGTGACCAGCGACATCGACTTCCAGTCCTACGAGACAGGCCATCTGGTCTACGAGGGCCCCACCGACCCCACCGTCACGGGCTCCTTCGGCAACTCCTTCCGCTACAAGAACTGGCATCTGAACCTCTTCATCACTTACAGCTATGGCAACGTGGTGCGTCTCGACCCCACCTTCTCCGTGAGCTACAGCGACCTCTCGGCCATGCCGCGTGAGTTTGCAAGCCGCTGGGTGGTTCCCGGCGACGAGGCCTATACCGACATTCCTGCCATGGCCGACCTGCGCATGATTCAGAACGACTCGCGTCTGGGCTATGCCTACAACGCCTACAACTACTCTACCGCACGCATTGCCAAGGGCGACTTCATCCGCATGAAGGACATCTCGCTGGCCTACGACTTCCCCGCCAGCTGGATACGTCACATCGGCGTGAGCAACCTCAGCATGAAGCTGCAGGCCACCAACCCCTTCCTGATCTATGCCGACAAGAAACTCAACGGACAGGATCCTGAGTTCTTCAATTCGGGTGGTGTGGCAGTGCCCATGGCCCGGCAGTTCACTTTCACGCTCCGTGTGGGAATCTGATGATTAGGAGAATGGAAGACTGAAAAAGAAGACTGAACACATTGAACATTCAAAAGTAAAGATGCAAATGAAGACATATAATATATATAATAAGGTGAAACGGGCCGGATACCTCTCGCTACTCCTTCCCGTAAGCGGGTTGCTCCTTGTCTCGTGCGATGACTATTTGGACAAGCTGCCCGACGAGCGTGCAGAGCTGGACAACAACCAGAAAATCACCCAGCTGCTTGTGGGCGCCTATCCCTCCAGCAATACCATCCTCATCAACGAGATGATGTCCGACAATATGGACGACAACGGACGTTCCTACAGCTCGCCCGTCATTTGTGAGGACCTCTACCGAATGAACGACACGTCGGAAGAGGGCAACGACACCCCCCACAGCGTGTGGAACGGACTGTACTCGTCGGTGGCCACCGCCAACGAGGCCATCCAGGGCATCAACAACCTGGGCAATCCCGCCTCGCTTGCAGGCGACCTGGCCGAGGCCAAGCTCATCCGCGCCTACAGCATGTTCCAGCTGGCCACCACGTTCTGCATGGCCTGGGATCCCACCAAGGCCGACGAATATCTGGGTCTGCCCTATCCGTTGGAGCCCGAACAGGACATCAACACCGTCTATGTGCGCGGTACGCTGCGCCAGCTCTATGAGGCTATCGACAAAGACATTGAGGAAGCCCTGCCCCATATTGCCGAGGCAGATGCCAACTACCAGGTGCCCAAGTACCACTTCAATGTCAGGGCTGCCTACGCCTTTGCCGCACGCTTCAACCTCTACTACATGAACTATGAAAAGGCCATCGACTATGCCACTAAGGTACTGGGCAACGACCCCACTGCCGTGATGCGCAACTACGACAGCTATCGCGAACTGGGCTACGTGGACTTTGCCAACCGCTGGATACGCTCGGAGGAGGATGCCAACATCATGCTGCTGGCCACCTATTCCGTGGCTCCCCGCTACCTCACCGGCAGCACGCCGCGCTATGCCCACAACTATGACATCACTGCCTACGAGACGTTCTGGGTAGACATGCCTTGGGGCAGCGGCTCGTCGGACAATACCATTATCTACGGCAACAAGCTCTACGGCTCGAACCAGTGCGTGCGCTATCCCACGCTCCGCGAGCAGTTCGAGTACACCGACAAAGTGGCCGGCATTGGCTATATCCATGCCGTCGATCCTATCTTCACCGGCGACATGACCATCCTGGAGCGTGCCGAGGCCTACACCCTGGCCGGCCGGCTCAACGAGGCCGTGGCCGACATCAACACCTGGATTACCACCCACTGCAAGGAGCGGGAGGGCAGCACCGTGCGTCCGGTCATGACCGTGGCCTCGGTCAATAGCTTTATCACACACATGGATTATGCCAAGCGTACCCCCGACGGATGGCGCGACCGCTCCGTGCGCAAGCACCTGCACCCCCAGGGATTCAGCGTGGGCCAGGAGGGCAGCGACCAGGAGAGCATGCTGCAGTTCATCCTGCACATGAAGCGTCTTGAGACCGTGTTCCACGGACTGCGCTTTATGGACCTCAAGCGCTACGGCATTGAGTACACGCATCCTGTCATTGGCGAGGATCCCGTGGTCTTTATCCGTGGCGACCTCCGTGGTGCCATTCAGATTCCCTCCACCGTCGTGGCTGCCGGACTGCAGGACAACCCGCGCCAGAGTGCCGATGAAATCAAGGCCTTTGTAGAGAGAACGAAGGTGGAGTATGGTGAGAAAACCGAGGAAGAAGGCGATGAGTAACAGTAAGTGAGTGTCAAACCCTACAGAACGAATAATATAATGAAAACCAACCATATCAACATACTGCTGCTGATGGCCGTACTCTTCGGCTTCAGCGCCTGTTCAGACGATGACGAGCTGAACGCGGTCAGCGTGTTTGAAGACGTGACCCAGGTAGAGAAGAATGAGTTCGACAACTGGCTCGAGGACAACTATCGCAAGGTCTACAACATTGACTTCAAGTACCGTTACTCTGACAAGGAGTCCGACCTGTCCTACCATGTCATTCCCGCCGACTTCGAGAAGTCCAAGGCTTTGGCCATCCTCGTGAAGCACGTGTGGCTCGAGGCCTACTCCGAGGCAGTCAGCACCGACTTCATGAAGACCTACGTGCCCCGCATCATACAGCTCACCGGCTCGTATAAGTGGAACGGCAACGGTTCGCAGGTGCTCGGCACGGCCGAGGGCGGCCTCAAGGTCATGCTCTACGGCGTGAACGAGCTCGATATCGACAATCCGCGCATCAACACCTCCAACCCATACGAGAGCCATCAGGTGAAGCCCATTGACATGAACTACTGGTTCTTCCATACCATGCACCATGAGTTCTGCCACATCCTCACCCAGAAGAAGGAGTACGACCCGCAGTTCCGCTCCATTTGTGCTGCCACCTACCACTCCACCGACTGGATCAACATGGACGACAAGAAGGTGGCCAAGGAAGGTTTCGTCACCAGCTACGCCAGTAGCGAGTACAACGAGGACTTTGCCGAGATCTACGCAACCTATATCACGAACACCCCCGAAGGATGGCAGCTCATCCTGAACGAGGCCGGCGAGGAAGGCACTGCCATCCTGAACCAGAAGCTCGACCTCATGAAGGAATACTTCCGCAACAGCTGGGACATTGATCTGGACCACATGCGCGACATCGTGCTGCGCCGCTCGCAGGAGTCTGTTTCACTTGATTTACGCACCCTGAAATAATTTGCAACCGATATGAAGAAGATATATTATTTCCTGCTGGCATGCAGCGCCGTCATGGTGCTGGGAGCCTGCTCGCTGAAAGAGGACAACGACTTCGACAAGCCTGCTTCGCAGCGTTCGGAAGAGAATATCGACATGGTCCGGAAGATGCTCTACACGGCACCCAACGGATGGCTCATGGAGTACTATGGCAACCTGAACTTCGGCGGATACAACGTCATGGTGAAGTTCGACGGCGACGAGGCCACCTTTGGCAGCGAGCAGTGGGGAAGCCATCACTATGCCGGTATCGGTAACGATGGCAAGGTCATCACCACGACCAGCCACTTCAAGCTGGAGCAGTCCATGGGAACGGTCATCTCGTTCGACGAGTATAATGAGACCTTCCACTACTACTCCATGCCCAACAACCCCGACTACTCCTACGACACCGCCAGCGGACTGAGCGGCGACTTCGAGTTCCGTGTCATGAAGGCTACGCAGGACAGCATCATTCTGCGCGGAAAGAAGCACAACGCACGCATCGTCATGACGCCCATTCCTGCCGACAAGAGCTGGGAGAGCATCATTACCGAGGCCCAGGAAACAGAGGATTTCATGACCTCACGCTCCTATACGCTCGCCGGCGAGGGCTACAAGGACACCGTAGAAGTGTCGGTGACCAACAACGGCAACTACCGTTGCCTCATCTTCACCTATACGGACAGCACCGACCAGAAGCAGACCGATGCCGCTCCCTACATCGTGAAGAAGGACGGCTACTACTTCTATTCGCCCATTGAAGTCAACGGTGTCACCCTCGATGGGCTGCTGAAGGGCGAAACGGGCGACTACTTCCTCTTCCGCAACGATCCGAGCCTGCAGCTCAACAGCTATGTGCCCTCGATGGCCGAGAACCTGATTACCGGCACTTGGTATCTGCACTATTCCGGTCTGGGCACCTATGCACAGCCGAAGTGGGATAAACTCTTTACGACCCTGAAGACGGCAGGCAAGAACAAGACCGAGGTGAAAATCTATACTGCCACTGTAGGACTGACAGGCGACGGCAAGCTGGCTTACAGCATGTCGACATCGACCGATGCGCCCTACATCGGCATGAAGGTCACTGCCAACGAGGATGGCGACCAGGTGACCATCACTCCGCAGACTTCGGTGAACAACAAGGCTGGACGCGAATACTACAACAATATGGGCTGGAAACAGGCACTTGAGCCATTCAACGGACACACATTCACCCTTTCCTGCGACAACAAGCGGCGTCCCACCTACCTGACGCTTTCCGATGTGAACAATCCCGACAACGTGATTACCATCTATTCAACTCCTATGTATTTCATGGATTCGTCCTACTATCAAGATAAGTAACTTTTTTTATTTTATAAACAATTAATTATGAAGAAAACTTTACTCCTTTCAATGGTTGTCGCATTCTCAATGTCAGCGGCAGCCCAGGTAACTGTTTCCAGACAGCAGGCTCCTGTGGACCTCTCACAGGTGGTTCCCCAGAAGAGCAATTTGAAGATGACCGACGATGTCTTGAAGCTGACCTCCAAGAAGTTCGTCAAGCAGCAGGTTGTGGCCAAGGCTGAAGAAGAGAACTCTATCTATGGCGCCTACATCTTCAATGAGATGCGTGACGATATTTCGTGCAGTGCCCTTGACACGCTCGTGGCCATCGACGTGACGGATGCTGATAACTACAAGTACAATGTCCAGTTCAACTGGCCGGGCTATCGCTTCGATCCTATTGTGGGTAACTTCGATGCCTCTACGCAGACGCTGACCATTCCCAGTGGACAGGTCATTTTCAAGACCGATGACTATGAGGCTGCCTTCTTTGGCTTCGCTGAGAATCAGTATGTAAACGAGGTTCACATGAAGCTGAATGAAGACGGATCCTTCGAGATGGAAGAAGACGGCTGGTCGATGGTCATCGTGACCGAGGGCCACCAGTACGAAGGCTATTACATTGTGAGCGGCAATGACGAGCGCCTGCTCAAGCCCAATGCACGTCAGGGTGCCTACTCCACGCTCTCGGGCGGGTGGCCTGAAGGCGACGAGTACGACTACATTGCTCCTGCCTATGTCGAGGACTGGGGCGAGAGCGTGAACGTCTTCAACTTCTGCGACTATGGACAGGTGGCTATTGACATCAATGAAGACCTCACCGTGTCGCTGGCTCCCGGACAGATTGTCGACAACGTGAACTACACCGAGTATTATTCAAGCTATGGCTTCGACTTTGGCTACTTTAAGGTGGTGGCCTTAGACGAGAACGAAACAAGCTTGGTACATAATGGCGAACGTGCCATCGTAGGTGTCCTTTCGGGCAACCGCATCATGCTCGACGGCTATTTCTCCATCCGTACGAACTACATGCCGAACGTAGGTTGCGTGTCCTATGGCAACTTTGTGTACTGGCAGGTGATGTTGTCCAACGGCAATTTCCAGGCCGATGGCATTGAGGAAGTAACCGCTTCGCGTGAGGAAATCGTCAAGAACACCAAGACCTTCAACCTGATGGGTCAGCAGGTGAACCGTGCCGACGCTGCCAAGGGCATGCTTATCCGCGGTGGCAAGAAATATATCAAGAAGTAATCGCAAACACCTTGTTTATCATTCGGGAGGCTTCTATAGCCTCCCGTTTTTGGTTTCTTCCATGCGAGGGATAGCGATGGGTACATGTCTTTTTTCGTGCGTAATATTTGTGAGATTCTAAAAATATGGCTACCTTTGCACCCTCTAAATACTAATGCAATCCTAATGATGAGAAAAACCTTCATGATAGTAGCAGCAATGATGCTGTTCGTGGTCACGATGTGGGCTCGCCCTGCCCTGAAGGGCACTGTCTGCGTGAAGCAGCCCGACGGACGCATGGTCACCCTGCAGTTGCACGGCGACGAGTTCATGCATTTCACCACCACCGCCGACGGCTATACCGTGGTGCGCAGTTCTGACGGCTGTTATCGCTATGCAGTGGAGCATGACGGACTGTTGCAGACAACAGAATTCGCGGCTGCCGATCCAGCCGAGCGTCAGGCACCGGAACTGGCCTTCCTGGCAACGCAGCCCCGCATGGTGCGCCCTGCCATGACCGAAGGGCAGCGCATGCTGAAGGAAAGTGCCGCCACCCTCTATGCCGGCGACCAGATGCAGCGCCGTTCGCCTGCGGCCAGCAAGATTGGGCGCAAGCACATTGACTATGGCAACTTCAAGGGGCTGGTGCTGCTGGTGGAGTTCAACGACCGCAAGTTCCTGCGCGAGGATGCGCAGGAGTTCTACCAGCGGCTGACCAGCGAGAAGAACATGGATTGCTACTACGATGTGACCGGAACGAAGAGAACCGAGGTCTATGGCAGCGTGCGCGACTATTTCCGTGATAACTCCATGGGCATCTTCGACCCGACTTTTGACGTCGTGGGCCCCGTGCAGGTGAATTACAATGCCACCTATGCCGGAGGACAGAACGGCAACAAAAGTATCTACAACATCCTGAAGGCTGCCTTGAGTGCTGCCAACAGTCAGGTGGACTATTCCGTCTATGACCTTGACGGAGACAATAAGGTAGACATGGTCTACTTCATCTTCGCCGGCTATGGAAGCTATGTTGCCGGCAACAATACCAACTATATCTGGCCCCATGCCGCCGATTTCTCGTATTTCTTCGCCTATGGCTCGAACTCTCTGCGCTTCGATGGCGTGAAATTTGGCCGCTATGCCTGCAGTGTGGAGATCCAGGACTATGAGTCGCAGGCTGCCGAGCATCAGGATCTCGATGGCATAGGCACCATGTGCCATGAGTTCAGCCATGTGCTGGGCTTGGCCGACCACTATGACACGGACTACGAGCAGAACGGTTCAACGCGTACCCCGGAGGGCTGGGACGTGATGGCCAGCGGTGCCGACTACCTGCATGGCCTCTCGCCGATAGGATATAGTGCCTACGAGCGTTATTCCCTGGGCTTTGCGCCCCTGCAGAAACTGGACGTGGCAGGTAACTACACCCTTGCGCCCTTCCAGACCAACAACCAGTTCTATTTGTTAGAGACGGGCACAAGGAACGAGAACTTCTATATTGAGAACCGCCAGCGTGAGGGCTGGGACCGTGCCCTGCCTGGCCATGGCATGCTGGTTTGGCGCGTAGACTCGACCAATACCATGGTATGGCAGGGAAACAGTGTCAACGCGAATACGGCTCACATGTATCTGGAGCTGATCAGCGCCATTCCTGGAAAGGGAATGAGTACTGGCTACACGCCGTTCCCCGGACTGGGCAATGTGGGCGACTTCACCGCCACCACTTCGCCGGCGTTGAAGACGTGGGCAGGGAAGGAAGCCGTGCTTGACCTGTACTATATCACCGAGACTTCCGATGGTTTGATATATTTCAAGGCAGACAAGAACCTGTTTGAGAATACGGTCGAAGACTTTGAGGCCATGGAGGCAACTACGGCCGATGCCGAGAATGTACAGGGCAAGTTCTGCCAATGGACGCTTTCGAAGGTGACCGTCGATAACGTGGAAGGCGACGTGAAGGGCAATGGTCAGCACGTGGCTCATTTCCAGCGCTCCGGTACGATGGCCTCGTCGGTTATCGAGAAGCCGGTGCGCAGTCTGTCTTTCCGCGTCTGGACAGGCGGACAGCAGATGAAGGTAGTATTGAAAGCTCTTCAGAACGGTGTTTGGACCACCGTAAAGAACGCTTCTGGGCAGCAGCAGACCACCATTTCAAAAAACAGTGAAACCGTTGTCCAGTACGTTGAGGCTATTCCCGCCGGATGCCAGCTGCAGATACAGGCACTGGGTACATCGGCTTCGGCAGAGCTCTTCCTTGACGATCTCAGCATTACTTTCGGTAGTGATGTCGGGGAAGACGGTATTGCCACCGTCAATACGCCTGCCACGGCTACAGATGCCCAGTATAGCCTGTCAGGCCAGCGCGTGACAGACGGCTATCGGGGTATCGTCATCAGCAATGGCAGGAAGATGCTGGTGAGATAACCGCATTATTTCGCAATTTTCTTTCCACCCACGACATGGATGCCTTTCTGTGTCGTGGGTGTGTTGTCTTGGCGGCGTCCCAGCAGGTCGTAGACGGCTGTTGGGTGGAGGGGGGATGCAATGCAGCTCTCGCCAATGCTGCTGGGCTGCAGCAGGGTGACTGCCACATTGTCGAAGCCGATGATCTTCTCCGTGCCGTTATTGTTGTGCATGGCGGTAAGGGACACCGTGGTCGATGCCACACCGTCGCTGGTGAATTCCAGGCTCATCTGCTGCCATTCCTCCTTGTTCTCTAACGATTGCGCAGAGACCGTAGGTCCGTCCTGTGTGGATACTCTGACGTAGGCATCACCGCCCAGGCCGCTCTTCCATACCTGTGCCGTCAGCACGTACTTGCCTGCCGGCAGCAGCAGTTCCTGCTTCAGGGCAATGGTGCTGGTGCCCCAGTTCTGGCGCACCCAGTAGGTCTGCTGTCCTGCGTCCGATGGTTTGGCCCGCGAGCCGAAGAAACGGTCGTAGTACAGGTCGCCCGTCTTCAAGGCGGTGAGGTCGTTCTCGTTGCGGGCGGTGTAGTCTATAGACCAGCCCTCGGGCACGTAGATGGCGCGGTCGCTGGTCACGCCGCTGCCCTGCATTGGTGAATAGCTGCCCTCGAAGTCGCCGTTCTGCAATGCTTGTGGCAGGTGCTGGTTGTGCAGGCTTCGGATGGCTGCCTTTGCCTTTTCCACCAATAGCTGAACGGTGAGCGGCGAGGCTACCGTGCCGTAGCTGTCCATGAACAGACAGTCATGGGCAAAGCCGTCGCCGCGTGCTTCTAAGGTGCTGGCGTTGAGGCCTTCCACCTGAACGACCTGGTCGACAAGACCATTGCGATAGATGGTGAGCTGATGGCCGTCGTAGGTCATGGTGAGTACCCATGTCTTGATTTTGGTGGGGTGGTTGTCGCCACTGGTACCCGTGCTGTTCGTGGCCCATTCGTCGCTGGTCAGCAGTTTGTTCTGGCTTTTATAGGTGGTTCCGTTGATGGTCAGCTCGGGACAGAGGGTGGCTCCGTTGAGCGAATACACGAACTTTCCGTCTTGTGTGCGCAGCAGCGTACCCTCGTATTGCGAGGTGTTCATGTCGATGGCCATACAGAACGTGGTGTTCGTATTAATGCAGTTGCAGTCAATGGCCATGGACTCGATCTGACTGTCGGCCTTTTCCTGCCAGTCGTAGTCGCAGTGGATGGACGTGGGGTAGCCCAAGGGATAGTTCTTCTGTACCATCCAGTAGTAATAGTCGCCCTGCATCCAGGCCACGCGCATGGGCGAGTTCTTGGTGCCGGGGATGACGAAGGGGCGGGCGTTGTTCTTCGGCGAGTCATGCGTAATCTGTTCCGAACCGCTCACTTGGCCATTGTCATCGATGGTATAGCGCCAGATTTCGTAGACGCCATTCTTGTCGTACTGTCCGTTGCTGGTGGGAATGCTGAGGTACATGTCGTTCACGTGGTCAGGATCCAGGCTCATGCCGCCGCTGTAGCAGCGCTCGGTCTGGTTCCAGTTCTGGTGGAAGGCGTGCCCAGCATATTGCACCCAGGTGTTCTTCCATGCTGAGCCGTTCCAGCGGGCATACCAGTAGACGTGTGAGGTCTTGGCATCGTCGATGTGGGGATAGGCTATGACAGGATGCTCCTGCTGGTCCAGGGCTATCTGCCACACCCAGTTGCGGATGTTCGCTGTCCGGTCTACGATGGTGGCGGGATGCTGTGAGGCATAGGAGTCGGTCTTCGACACGTTGAACACGCCATTGCTGATGACGGAGAGCTGCTTGCCGTTCAGGTCGCGCAGGATGGGGCCTTGTCCATGATTGATGTCGATGACGTTGAAGTAGAGCCAGTCGGGCATCTCGTTGTCGGGGTGGCCGGTGGTGTAGCTCACGTAGATCTTGTCCTTGCCGTTGCTCTGGTACTTGGCATAGGGGCGTGCTCCGGTGCTCTGTACAATCTGCTTCGGTCCGAAGTCGAAGCTGCAGTTGTCATCCTGGTCGGGCATGGTGAGCCGGGCGATGGTAGGATGCCAGTTGATGCCCCGCCAGCAGAGGTAGATGTGCTGTGGGTCGTCGGCAAGGATAAACGGCGAGGGGTAGGTGGTGTTGTTGGCCGTGGCCAGGTATTTCTCGTCGCCCAAGTCGCTGATGTCGCCAGCCTTTCGCGAGATGCGGTACCAGATCTTGGCCTCGTCGGTGTGGCGGGTGTAGAAGATCATGACGCGCTCGTCGGGCAGAACGATGAACGTGGGGTTGTTGTGGTCGTCGGGCTGGAAGTAGCTACGGATGAGCACGTCGGTCTTCTGCTTCTTGATCCAATCGTACTGCGTGGCTTTCACGTTGCCGTGAACGTCGATGTAGCCTAGGTAGGTGGCGTTGATGGTGCCTGCAGCATTCTCATAGTGCAGGGCGCGCGGGTCGGCAAACCAGCACCAGGCACCCTCGTCGGCTACGACCGATGACTGTGCAAATGAGGACGTTGCCAAACAGAAGAGCATGGCAATAGAGATAAGTAGTTGTTTTTTCTTCATAGTCTTCTTATTTTTTTGTTTGTTATGGGACTAATAGGCTCATGGGGCTTTCATCGGCCCCATGAGCCTTGTTTGGCTTTTATTTTTTCAGTTCCGGATAGCTGATGCGGGTGTGGTAGATAGTTTTCAGCTTTTCGATGAGCATGGTCTTGGCATACTGGATGTCGCGGAAGGTGATGGGACACTCGCGGAAGAAACCTTCGCTGACCTGGCTGTCCAGGATGCGGTTTACCAGGTTGCGGATAGACTGCTCGGTGTAGTCGGGCAGGGAGCGTGAGGCGGCTTCTACGGCGTCGGCCATCATCAGGATGGCCTGCTCCTTTGTGAAGGGGTTCGGTCCGGGATAAGTGAACAGCAGGTCATCGATATCCTCATCGGGGTGCTCGTTTTTCCATTTTACGTAGAAATACTTGGCCTTGCCCTGTCCGTGGTGGGTCGAGATGAAGGCCTTGAGGATATTGGGAAGGTTGTATTTGTCGGCCAGTTTCAGACCCTCGGTGACGTGGCTGATGATGGTCTGTGCGCTCTCTATACATGTGAGCCGTTCGTGCGGGTTGATGCCGCCCGACTGGTTCTCGGTGAAGTAGATGGGGTTTTGTGTCTTGCCGATGTCGTGATAGAGTGCTGCCGTGCGCACCAGCTGGGGATTGGCACCAATCTTCCGTGCAATCTCTGCGGCCAGGTTGCCTACTTGGATGGAGTGTTGGAACGTGCCCGGAGCCACCTCGCTCATGCGGCGCAGCAGCTCTTTGTTCATGTCGCTCAGCTCGATGAGCGTGATGTCGCTGGTGAAGCCGAACAGGCGCTCCATGATATAGAGCAGCGGGTAGGAACAGAAGAGCAGGACACCGGCAACGAGCAGGTAGTTGAACTCACTGTAGTCCAGGCGTGTCAGGTCGCCCTCCTCCATGAGGAAAACGGCAAAGTCGGCCACGATGCCTGCCACCGTGGTCAGTGCGGCCGTCCAGAAGAGCTGTGAACGGCTGGTCAGTTCGCGCAGCGAGTAGATGGCTGCCAGGCCGGAGACAATCTCCACAACGATGAAACTGAACGGGCGCAGCAGGATGCTGGCCACGATGAGCACGATGACGAGGTGCATCATGAAGGCTGTGCGCGAGTCCATGAACACCCTGATGAAGATGGGTGCCATGACGAAGGGCACAATCATGATGTGCAGCAGGTTGTGGCTTACTAACAGCGACCCTGTCACGGAGAAAAGCACGATGAGCGAATAGAGCAGACTGAGCGAGGGCAGGTGCTCGAAGTAGTCTTTACGGAAGATGCTCAGATAGATGGTGAACGAAAGCACAAGAATGAACACGTAGAGCAGTTCGCCCAGGATGGTGGAGCTGAGCTTGGACTCTGACTCATGACGCCGGTCAATCTCCTTGACAAATGAATGTAGCACCAGGTACGTCTGCTCGTCGACGATGGCACCGCGACCGATGATTTTCTGCCCGCGCTGCGCCACGCCGCTGGCCCTTGGCACACTGTTCAGCAGTTCTTGGCGGTTCAGCTCGCTGCGCTCCTTGTCGAAGAGCAGGTTGGGTGTCAGGTAGTTGTTCAGGTTCAGCTGTAGCAGCGCATCGTGATGCTTATTGAGGATGGGATCCTGCATGAGCTGCTCGTAGGCTTGGACGGCGGTGTAGACCGTTGAGGCCATGACGCTCACCGCACGCTGGCCGTTGACTATGCGTATGGTATGTGTGGTGTCGGCTTCGCCACCCACAGGCTCTTTTGTGTCAACGATGCCCTGGTTGTAGAGGCGCGCCAGACGGTTGGCTATGATGCTCTTGAAGTCATCGGGAAGTCCAGGAAGTCCGCCGTTGGCAGCCTGCATGAACTTGCGCACCTGCTCGCCGCTTATTTCCGGATGTAGCGTGTAGTAAGGCTCATAGTCGCGCAGTGCGCTGTCGCACTCGGCCTTGACCGTGGCCTCACTTTTATAGATGGGAAAGTCGAACGGTGCCGTCAGGTCGGCGTAGCGCCCGGGCTTGCCTTGCTCAATCTTGAAGTTCACACGGTTGTCGCGCGGCATGGACCACACGATGACGGCTGCGGTGCCCACAACCAAGGCTATGCGTAGGAGCAGTTCGCGCCAGGTGATGTCTGTTTTCGGATTGATGGTATTCATTTGTCTTCTCTTTCTGTGTAAGCTGTTGTCGGCAATATGTCGCAAAGCATGGGCAAAGATACGCATTTTTTTGTAAAAACAGGAAGCATTGAGATAAAAAACGGGCCTTCTTTCGCTTCTTTGGTCAAAAAGTAGTAACTTTGCAGCCAAAATTGAAATCTAAGATGACAGAAAGACGAGTGAGAGTGCGTTTTGCACCCAGTCCCACGGGACCTTTGCATATCGGCGGTGTGCGCACTGCCCTGTATAATTATTTGTTTGCCCGCCAGCATGGCGGCGATCTGGTGTTCCGCATTGAGGATACCGACAGCACGCGCTTCGTGCCCGAGGCCGAGGCTTATATCATTGAGGCGTTCCAGTGGTTAGGCATCAAGTTTGACGAGGGTGTCAGCTTCGGTGGCAACTATGGCCCCTATCGGCAGAGCGAACGCCGCGACATCTATAAGAAATACGTGAAGCAGCTGCTTGAGAACGGCAAGGCCTACATTGCCTTTGACACGCCTGAGGAGCTGGAGCAGAAGCGACAGGAGATTCAGAACTTCCAGTACGACTGCCGCACACGCCAGCAAATGCGCAACTCGCTGACGATGCCTGCCGAGGAGGTAGACCGTCTTATTGCTGAGGGAACGAAATACGTGGTACGCTTCAAGGTAGAGCCCGGTCAGGAAATCCTGGTCGACGATATGATTCGTGGCGAGGTGCGCGTGAAGAGCGAAATATGCGACGACAAGGTGCTCTACAAGGCTGCCGACGAACTGCCCACCTACCATTTGGCCAATATCGTAGATGACCACCTGATGGAGATTACTCACGTCATCCGCGGTGAGGAGTGGCTCCCGTCGGCTCCGCTTCATGTCATGCTCTACGAGGCTTTCGGCTGGCAGGATACCATGCCCCGCTTTGCCCACCTGCCGCTGTTGCTGAAGCCTGACGGCAAGGGCAAGCTCTCCAAGCGCGACGGTGACCGTCTGGGATTCCCCGTGTTCCCGCTCTATTGGGAGGCCAAGGATCAGAAGACCGGCGAACTGGTCACGTGCAGTGGCTATCGCGAGCAGGGCTATTTCCCTGAGGCCGTCATTAACTTCCTGGCATTGCTGGGCTGGAATCCCGGCACGGAACAGGAACTTTTCTCGCTCGACGAGCTGGTGCCCCTGTTCGACATCACCAAGTGCTCGAAGGCCGGTGCAAAGTTTGCCTATGAGAAAGGCATCTGGTTCAATCATGAGTATATACTGAGGAAGAGTGCCGATGAGATTGGACGGCTCTTTGAACCGATTTGCCGTGAGCATGGCGTCACCGATTCGCTGGAGCGCATCGTGAAAGTATGCGAGATGATGAAGGATCGTGTGTCATTTGTCAAGGAGTTGTGGCCGTTGTGCTCCTTCTTCTTCGAGGCTCCTACGGCCTACGACGAGAAGACCGTGAAGAAGCGCTGGAAGGCTCCACAGGAAGGTGAGCCTGGGTCTGCTCAGACGCTGGGCGAACTGTGTGATCTGTTGGAGACCCTTGACGACTTCTCGCTTGAGCATCAGGAACAGGTGGTTCATGAGTGGATAGAAAGCAAGGGATACAAGCTGGGCAATGTAATGAACGCCTGGCGTCTGGCTCTCGTTGGCGAGGGCAAGGGACCCGGCATGTTCGACATCTCGGCATTCCTCGGCAAGGAAGAGACCCTGCGCAGAACCCGCCGTGCCATAGAAACGCTATAGCATGATCTATAACATCATCATATACCTCTACCTTCTTGGTGTGGCCATTGTCAGCCGCTTCAGCGATAAGGTGCGGAAGATGTGGCGTGGAGAGCGTGATGCTTTCCGTGTGCTTCGGGAAAAGGTGGATCCTAAGGCGAGTTATGTCTGGTTCCATGCGGCCTCACTTGGCGAGTTTGAGCAGGGACGTCCGCTCATGGAGCAGTTGCGGCGCGAGCATCCGGAGTACAAGATCCTGCTCACGTTTTTCTCGCCCTCGGGCTACGAAGTGCGCAAGAATTACCAGGGAGCCGACATCATCTGCTATCTGCCCTTGGACACCATCACCAATGCGCGTCGCTTCCTTCGGCTGATAAGGCCGAAGATGGCGTTTTTCATCAAGTATGAGTTCTGGTTCAACTACCTGCATATCCTGAAGCATCGGGGCGTGCCCACTTATAGCGTCAGCAGCATCTTCCGTGACGGTCAGGTGTTCTTTCGCTGGTATGGCCGTCAATACAGCCGTGTGCTGAAATGCTTCACCCATTTCTTTGTGCAGAACGAGAAAAGCCGCGAACTGCTTGCCTCGATAGGACTCAGCAACGTCACCGTCACTGGCGACACCCGGTTCGACCGGGTGCTGCAGATTAAGGAGCAGGCCAAGGTGCTTCCCGTCGTGGAGTCTTTCCTTGCTGCGCAGTCTTCGCCTTCCATTCCTCCTAAGGTGTTTGTAGCCGGCTCTTCCTGGCTGCCCGATGAGGAGATCTTTATCCGCTATTTCCGTGAGCATCCGGGGTGGACGCTCATCATCGCTCCTCATGTCATTGGCGAAGATCATCTGCAGCAGATAGAGAAACTGTTGGAGGGAACGGCCGTTGTCCGCTACACGAAGGCGGAAGCGGCACAGTCGGCGGATGTCAAGTCTGATGCAAAGTCGGAGGCTTCAGTTCTTATGGTGGACTGTTTTGGCTTGCTTTCCAGCATCTATCGCTATGGCATGGTTACTTACGTAGGTGGAGGCTTTGGCGTGGGCATTCATAATGTGCTGGAGGCAGCGGTCTGGAATGTGCCCGTCATCTTCGGACCGAACAATCAGAAGTTCCAGGAAGCACAGGAACTGAAGGCTGCCGGTGGTGGCTTCGACATTCAGGGCTATGAGGACTTCTGCCAGCTGATGGATCGTTTCGCTTCCGATGCCCGCTTCCTGAGTGATGCTGGCGACCGTGCCGCTGCATACGTCCGCAGCAAGGCAGGGGCCACGCCGCGCATTCTTGCAGCGGTGTAGTCCTCCCTTGTATCAGAACAAATCGTCGAAGTCCAGTTCCTTGTTTTCCTGCGATTTCTCAGAGGCATTGCCATCGGTCTCTTCTGCGTCTTCCGCATCGGGCTGTTCAATGCTTTCCGGGTTGTCAAGCAGGTTCTCATTGCTGATTTGCAGCGGGAGGAAGGTGCGCTCATAGAATTCGTCGTAGTCGCGATAGCTGTAGCGGGAACCTATGAGAGCCAGATTGTGCGTGCTGATGACAATGCTGCGACAAGGGCGCAACAGCGAGGCCATGCGCTCGTCGGCATGCAGTTGGCGGGCGTATTGCAGTGCTTCGTCGAAGTTCAGGAAGCCGCTGATGGTCATCCGTCTCACGCCTTTGTCTTGGTCGATGGCAATGTCGAAGTTGCGCACCATGAAATTGGTGAAATTATAGCGTGCCATTTCGTAGAGCAGCTGGTTTTCCCCGGCGTTGCCGTCACCGTTTCCCGCATAGGCATTCAGGGAGTCAGGCTGATAGGCCAGAATGAAAAGGAAGTCGGTGTTGCGCTCGGCAGAAAGCGTGTCGGTAGTCGTTGAGTCATCGGCCAGCGTCAGGTCTCGTCGTGACCATACATCATCCAGGTCGAACTTGCCGCCATATAGCTGTCGTCCTTCCTGTACGCCTTTGATGATCATGCCTGCCATTTCGGCCACCTCGCTCTTCTGGTATTTCTCCACCACGGTCTTCAACTGCTCTACGCATCCCTTTGTGTCGCCGTCGTTCAGTCGGCTCAGACCGTCGATGAAGATAAACTTTGGGCGGTTGTCTCCCAGGGGGAACCGTTTTTCCGAGATTTTCGCGTTTGCAGCCACTTCTTCACGGCGGTCCTCCTTGAATGCTTGATAGGTGGCCGCATAGAGCGAGTCTTCAATATGCTCGCCGAAGCGGGCATTCTCGGCAAAGAAAGGATCACTGAGCAGGATAGTCCATTCGCTTTCGGGGAAGTCGGCTTTCATGTGGCTCAGACAGGCCTCGGCGGTCTGGTGGTCGCCTTTCCTGGAATAGAGCAGGAACAGGTGATACCATGCCTGGTCCATCTGTTCGTAGTCGGGATATTGGTTGGTTAGCCTGAGCAGTTGTTTCTCTGAAAGCCGGAGGTTGTCGAGCTTGTCTTTGAAGATGACGCCCGATTGGTAGAGTGCGTCCATGATGAGCAGATTGCTTTCCTGCAGTTGCTCATCCGTGAAAGGAATCTGTGCCAGGTAGTATTCACGGTTGTGCGGGTCGTTGGCCAGCGTGTCTGTGCCTTCGGTGGCGGGGGCTGCTGTCGCCGTCGTATCGGCAGTTTCGGGCTGTTCGTTTTCTGCCAGGCCCTGGATGCTGTCAGTCTCTTCGGTGCTCTCCGGGGCAAGGTTCACCACGGTCTGGTTCAGACGCTGCCAGTCATCCACGTTCTCGCGCTTGCCCCAGATCTTCATGAATTGCTGCTTGCCCTGGTTCACGGCCATCTGGTTATAGAAATACCACTGCCCGTTCTGCTGCTTGCCGGCAGTCGGTGTCGTCGGGGTGTTGCGCTGTGTGCGGTTGCCAGTGGCGCCCTGCCGCTGCTGCGCCTTCTCCACCTCGGCTTCCAGGGCCTTGTCGCGTTCCTCCTTCTCTTTCTTCTTCAGGGCATCAATCACGCGGTCTATGGCCTCAAGACGCTCTTTCTCCGGCATCTTTGCCAGTGCCTGCAGGGAGTCCTGTAGGTGGATGGCGTCGGTGTGGGGCACCAGTTCGTCGAGCACCTTCGAGCGGTTCGACAGTTCCTCATAGTCGGGGCGGTCCTTGTCCAACAGGCCGATGGCCTCGCCATAGCAGCGCTGCGCGTCGTTGTATTTCTCTTTCTCCCAGTACAATCCACCCAGTCTGAGCAGCAGCACGCCTTTCTCTATGCCGTTGCGCGTGGCTTTCTCGTTGCCCAGCTCGTATGCCGAGATGGCATGGGCAGTGTCTTTCTGCGTCAGGTAGATGTTGCCCATGGCATAGTAGACCTGGTCCAGATAGTCCTTGTTCTTGTCGCTGGCAGCCATGCGGCGCAGCCGTGCAATCATTTTCTTGCTGGCAGCCTTGCCAGAGGCCATTACTTCCGTTTGTGCGATACGAGCGTTGAACTCCAGTTCGTAGGGCGGGTTCTGTGCCACGGCCTTCCCGTATGCTTTATAGGCTTGGCTCCTTTGTCCCAGCTTGGTCTCTATCTGTCCGGTGAGGAACCACAGACGGGCTTTCTGTGTCTTGCGCCGTTCATGGCTGATGGCTTTGCGCAGGTAGGGTAGGGCCTTCTGGTAGTCTTGGCTTTTGATCAGGTAGGCGGCCATGGTCTGGTCCCAGTCGTTCTGTGCCTTGTAGTGGATGGAGTCGCGGTGCATGTTGCGTATCACGTCCTCGGCATCGTAGAGCCAGTCCATCTCCACGTAGCTTCGTGCCAGCCAGGCACGTGCAATGCCGTTGATGGCGGGCTGCGACTGGTACAGGCGGCTCATGTAGGCAAAGGTGGCAGCAGCTTCGTCGAACTCGCCCTTCATGAACTGTGCCTTGCCCATCAGCAGCCAGGCTTTCCAGAGGAAGGGGTTGTATTCATGGCGCGACAGCCATTCCTTGTCTTTATCCGTCTTGCGCCGGCTTTTGTTCCATTCTGGCTTGGCTTTGATGCTGTGCTGCTTGATGGTTTTCTCGCACTTCTCCACGGCGCGGTCCATATTGCCCTTGCCCAGCGTGCGGCTCTGCTTGTTGCCCACTGTGGCCATGGGAATCATCTCGGTGAAGTTGTCCTTGTTGCCCTTCTCCTGTTCCAGACTGCCGTCAATGAAGGCTTGCTTGCCGTTGTAGTAGGTGTTGTAGCGTGCGGAGAACGAATGCCACCAACGGCTCTTCGATGTGTTTTTCTGCGTAGAGCAACCTGCCAGCACCAGAAGGGCGATGGTGACGAATAGGATTCTGTGGATGGCTCTGCGCATGGTCATGATTCTTTTTGGGACTCTTGGACCCTATTCTATGAAACGGCTTTATCCTCGGTTTTATTGTCTTCCCGTTTCTTTTTCTCTTCCATCAGGCAGGCAATCTTGCACGAGCCGTCAGCCATGCTGCTGCATGTGGTGCAGTCATGTCCCTGGTTGATGGGTTCGTCCTTGCCGCCCAGCGAGGCCAGTGCGGCCACAAGGCCTAAGGCCGCGATGGCACCGATACAGATAATGATGAAGTTCATGTGGATTCTATCTTCATTCCAGCTTTCCTCAGGTCTTCCCAGTAGTGTGGATACGATTTGCTCACCACGGAGGGGTTGTTGATGGCCACGGGCCGCAGCAGTGCCGCTGGTGCGAACGCTAAGGCCATGCGGTGGTCCTCGTATGTATCGATGGTGGGCAGTTCCTGCGGTTCGCAGCGCTCACCCTCCCAGATCAGTTCCTGTCCGTCAACGTCCCTGATCACGTAGCCCAACTTTCCCATCTCCTTCTTCAGCGCTTCGATGCGGTCGGTCTCCTTGATCTTCAGCGTCTGCAGGCCGGTAAAGTGGAAATGAACGCCTAACAGTGCGCAGCACACCACGACGGTCTGTGCCAGGTCGGGCTGGCCGGCGAAGTCGTATTCCAGTCTTTTCACGCGGTTCTTGCTCTTCTTCAGCGTCACCGTCGTTATTTCTCCATGCCGTCTCGAGGCCATTTTCGTGTTCACGCCCAGCAGGCTGAAGATGTATCTCACGGCCGAGTCTCCCTGTTTCGAGCCGTCCATCAGGCCTTCCAGCGTCACTTCGGCCTCCCTGTCCTTGCTCAGCGCAACCATTTCATACCAGTAGCTGGCTGCGCTCCAGTCATTCTCTATATAATAATGTTCGCGTTCTTTATATATTTTTGGCCTTACGGTGATGGTGTCTACGCTGTTCCACTCGGCATCGGCACCGAACTCCCGCATCATCCAAAGCGTCAGGTCGATGTAGGGGCGCGAAATCACCTCGCCCTGCAGCCGCAGTTCCAGTCCGTGTTCAAGCGTCGGGCCTATCAGTAGCAGTGCCGAGATATATTGCGAGCTCACGCTGCTCTCCACTTCCAGCACTCCGCCGGTCAGGCGCCGTCCTCTGATGCGCAGGGGAGGGAAGCCTTCCTTGCTTTCATAGCTGATGTCGGCACCTAAGTGGCGCAGTGCGTCCACCAGCGGCTTGATGGGGCGGTGCTGCATGCGTTCCGTTCCGGTGATGACGTGCTCGCCGCTCTCGGTGGCACTGAGCAGGGTGGTCATGAATCGCATAGCGGTGCCGGCAGCCTTGATGTTGATGACGGGTGGCATATCCTTCAGTGCGCGTACGAGTACCTCAGTATCATCGCACGTGCTCAGGTTCGCAGGCGTGTGCGTACCGCCTGCCAGGGTATGGATAATCAGTGCCCGGTTCGAGATGCTCTTCGATGCAGGCAGCTTCACTGCCAGTCTCAGTTTCTCGCCTCCGTAGAGGTGGTAGGTTGTCGTTGCTTCCATTTTTTGAGTCTGTGTTTGGTGGTGGTTGGCCATGCTCCGATGGCATTTCCTTTGCAAAGATAGTCATTTCCCCGCTATCAGCCAAACACCTTGCACTAAATCTCCCATTAATTGCCAAAAAAACACTATCAAAGTGCAAAAAACTTCGGACTGCAATAATTTTTGGCCGTTTTTATAAAAAAAACTCCAAGAATATTTGCGTGGTTTAAGAATTTTGCCTATTTTTGCACCAAAATTTGTGTGTCTCCGTGTAGGAGAGACCTAAAAGTACATGTAAAAGTATGTGCTGACGAAGAGAAAGAAAGAAGTAAATATTCATTTTTTTAGTTTAATTAAATTCATTTATCGTATGAAGAAAAGATTAAGTAGTGCATTGCTGTTTGGAGCACTTTTCGTTGCTTCATCTAGCGTGTTCGTGTCTTGTAAGGACTACGATGACGACATCAACAACCTGCAGGCACAAATCGACAAGAAGGCTGATCAGACAGCCCTTGAGCAGGCAAAAACTGATCTGAAGGCTGAGATTGCCAATCTGAAGACGCAGCTCGAGGCTAAGGACGCCGAGCTTGCTACTCTGATTACTCAGCTTCAGGCCAAGGATGCTGAGCTGCTGGCTCTGATCAACACGAAGGCTGACCAGTCGGCTCTGGATGCTACCAATGCTGACCTGGCTAACACCAAGACCGATCTGGCTAACACCAAGAGCGACCTGGCTAACACTAAGGCCGACCTGGAGGCTGCCAAGACGAACCTGCAGAACGAGATTGCTCGCGCTCTCGCTGCCGAGTCTGCTCTTGAGACACGCATCGCTAAGGCTGAGGAAGCTATCACCAGCATCAACGGCCTGATTGCTAAGCTCCAGGAGGAGAAGGTTGACAAGACCACCTATGAGAAGGAGGTTGCTGCTATCTATGGTAAGATTGAGACTGTGCAGACTGGCTTGGCTAACAGCATCAAGCAGCTCACCGACAACCTCGCTGAGGAGGTGAAGGCTCGCGCCGCTGCCATCGAGAACCTGCAGGCTCAGATCACCGCTCTCCAGGCCTTCCAGAAGAAGGTGGAGTCGGAGTATGCTACCAAGGTGGATCTCCAGAACGAGATTAACAAGCTGCAGCAGGCTCTTGGCAAGCAGATCACTGACGCTCAGACCGAGTTGCAGAACAAGATTGATAAGGCTCAGTCGGATCTCGAGAAGAGCATTGACACCACCAACAAGAACCTTGATCAGGCCAAGAGTGATCTGAAGAAGGAGATTGGTGAGGTTCAGGACGCTCTCGAGAAGAAGATTAAGGACCTGAGTGACAACGTCTACACCAAGGCTCAGATTGATGCCAAGATGGTTGAGGTTGGCAACATGATTTCTAAGATCAACGGCGAAATCAATGTGCTGACCCTCGTGGCTAAGGATCTCCGCAGCCTGATGTTCATCCCCGATGCATACTATCATGGTATCGAGGCTACCAAGCTGTTCTTCATGTCGTTCTACAAGTATCAGAATGTTCCTGCAGCTGCTGCTGACAAGGAGGAGGAGCGTGGCTACAATGAGCCCGATACTTACCTGACTGGTAACGATGTTGCCCGCACTGTTCACAAATGGGTTGCTGGCACCAAATATGGTCGCTACGATAGTATTGCTGACTTCAAGGTGCTTGACTTCGCTGCTCACTACCACATGAATCCTTCTACTGCTAAGATTGCTGACTTCAAGAAGGTGAAGATTCTCGACATGGATCGTGAGTACATCAACACCCGTTCTTCTGAGGCTCTGATTACTGCAGTTGACAATGGCTGGAGCGCAAGCAATGGCGACCTGAAGGTGAACCTCGTTGTTAACGATCCCGCTAAGATTAAGTCTGTCTTCGCTAACAAGCAGGTGACTGTGTTTGCTACTGAGGTGACCGTTGGCCGTACCAATGCTGCCGACACCACCATTACTTCTGACTATGCAGCTCTCTATGCCGACAATATCTCTGGTCTGCGCATCTCTCACAAGGATCTTGACGGTGTTACTGCTGCCAAGAACACTGAGACTGGCCTGGAGAACGTACACTGCGGTACTTGCGATCTCGATGGCAAGCCCCGTACGCACCTGCACCTCTTCGCTACTGTTGCTGAGGCTCGTAAGTGGATCACTGAGACCGCTCGTGTGAAGGACGGTAAGCTGGGTGAGGGTATGGATACCCTGCTCTATGACGCTGCTGAGGGTCGTGACCTCGCCGAACTGGTTGAGACTCACTACACCACCGTTGATGGCAAGCACCAGATCTTCGACAACGACCAGAACTTCAAGGACAACTTCTACTACAAGTTCGAACTCACCGAGCTCATCCTCGGTACCAACGTGACCTCTGAGTCTGCTCACGCTTCTATGAACGGCAGCAAGATCCGCGCTACCAAGCCTACTACCGATGGTAAGAGTGCTGGTTGGGAAGCTGGTGTCATCGACCGTGTGACCATCGACCGTGTTCCTCTCGTGCGCGTTTCGCTCATCCTGAAGGAAGATCGTAATGGCAACAAGGACATCGTTGTTGACTATGGCTATCTGCCCATCCGTATCGCTGAGAAGAAGGTTGCTCCGTCACCCAAGTCTGACATCGTTGTTGGTCCTTACACCGCAACTGACGACTGGTGGTTGAAGAAGTACGACAGCTGCACTGAGGATATGAAGGACAAGAACTCTGCTCAGCCTGTTTATGGCTATACCACCAACTGGGTTCAGACTGAGTATGACCTCATCAGCCGTGATGACGTGGAGATGACCCGTGAGGAGTTCGAGGCTAACTACTGGAATGTGAAGGACGTGATTGCTGGAACTGAGTTCAACCAGTATGCAGTTGTCCGCGACGCTTCTGGCAACATCACCGGCTTCACCAAGATTACCGATCCTACCAAGCTCGTTGGTTCTGTGAACTACAAGGAAGACCAGGATCTGCTGGGTACCAAGACTTCTGTGCTGAAGTGGGAGCTCACCGCTTGCGAGGCTCGTCAGTGGTTCTATGTGAACGGTTACAACAGCTCGAACATTGCAACCAAGCCTCGTCTTGAGATTGCTATCCGTCTGCAGTCTGCAAATGCTAAGTACAAGGACATCTATGTGATCTTCGCTGCTGACCTGAGCAAGATCAAGGTTACTGAGTACGTTGCTGGTGTTGATAAGGACATCTTTGGAACTGTTGACTTCAAGTCGAAGCAGACCAGCAACTACTGGTTCACCACCAACACGGGTACCAATGGTAAGGATGAGATTCACGCTCAGACCCTGTCGCCTGAGGACCAGCACGAGGCTCAGTCCATCCACCTCGATGAGACCTTCGCTGATGCATTCGTTGGCAATGTGATTACCAATGGCTTCATCACCACCACTGCTCCCGATGATTACTCGAAGGGTGTGTATGCAGCTAACAAGATGACCATCGACCTCATCTTTGCTCCTGAGAATGTGAACAAGGAGTTCAAGGGCTATCTTGGCTACACTGAGAAGGTGTTTGTCATGAGCGTTACCGACAATGGCAAGACCCTGCAGGCTCACCGTAAGGACGATGTTACTGCCGCTAAGCAGACCGTCGCTATCATCACCGGTACTACTCCTAACAATGAGAAGGTTGAGTATCAGCACAGCGCTTACGCTCATGCATTGTTGAACTACCGTGCTTCGAACGCTCTGAACAACGACGTGCTGATCGTGAAGATTGCCATGACAGCTGAGACCACCAATCCTGTACAGCATGACGTCTGCACCGGTGCTACCGCTAAGTGCCAGCTGCCTCTGAAGGACAATACCTTCGATGTACGCTTCCTGCGTCCTATCAATGTTGAGAGCGCTGACAAGTCTATCTATGATGCCGGTGCACAGGGTCTCCAGGAGCTGAACATGCGTGAGCTCGTTAAGCTTACTGACTGGCGCCTCTGGAACGCTACCTTCGACTGCCCGTCTTGGAAGGATGCCGATGCCTTCGCAGCATACAATTACTCTACTCCTATGGACTACTGGTTCTACTATGGTATCAAGGCTGTCAAGGTCTATGGCGCTGACGATGCACTTCAGGGTCAGAAGATTGCCAACCTGGTTTACACCAACCTGAATCAGGCTAACACCAAGGAGAACTGTAACAAGATCCTGCAGGATGTGAACGACAACCTGGAACTGAAGTACTATCCTGCTGTTAAGACTCAGGCTACAGCTGCCTTCGGCGCTGCTGACTCTTACGGTAAGATTGTCTACAAGAACCTCAGCTCGACAGTTACTGACTTCATGATCAAGATTCCTGTGAGCGTTGAGTACATCTGGGGTGAGATTACCACCTACGTTTACGTCAACGTCAGCAGCACTCCTGTGACGAGCCGTCGTTAAGCAATGTTTTAAACTTGAGTTATTCAATTAGCTCCTGAATAGATTGGGGAGGAGACAATGATTGTTCTCCTCCCCTTTTTCAAAAAAGAAATAGAAACTATTACATCAATGATGAATCTGAAAAAGTTCTTTGGCTTTGGCCTTGTTGCCCTGACTCTTCTTGCCGTGGGTTGTAAGAATGACAAGAAAGCTCCCGTTGAGGAGTTTATACTTCGCCCTGCTAGCATGGTTTATACCCATGAGGATTCAACTGCTATCAACACGTTGGTGGAGCAGTTCCGCGAGAAGCTCATAGCCCAGGACTTGGAGTCGTGTGCTGACTTGCTTTATATATTCCATAACGATAGCGTTTTCCCGCTCACTGCAGCGCAGCGTCAGGATTACGTTGCGGGTATGAAGATTTTCCATATCTATGATGCCCGCCAGAACAGCCTCTTGCTGCGCAGTGACCGCAATAACGAGGTAGAGGTGCTCGTCCAGATTATGAAGGACGGCGACCTTGATCAGCAGAAAGGCATTACCCGTCTGAAGCTGAATCCAGTCCTTTTCGAGGGACAATGGTACTTGACATTACTCGACAAATATGCCGAGGGTGTTGAGGAAATTTATAAGTAGGAACTATTTTAGTACGATATATTTTTCATGAAGAAATTGCTCTTTTGTCTTGGAATTGCTTCGTTGCTTTTTGCCTGTAGTCAGGAAAAGAAGCCGCCCATGCTTTCCTTCGACAATACCACCATTGATATTGGCAACGTTTCGCTGTCCAATCCAGTGAAGACCTGCACGATTGAGTTCCAGAATGCAGGCGACTCCCTGCTTCGTATGCGTGGCGTCCTCGCACAGTGCGATTGTGAGAAAGTCGAAATTAAATCCGATTCTTATTTCTTGGAGCCTCATGCAAAGGGCCAGCTAACCTATACCCTTAACGTGTCGGAATTCCATGATACGCTCATCCATCGTGAACTGAAAGTCTATTCTGATACGCGTGGAGAGAATCCTGTGATTCTGCATGTTGTTGCACATGTCACCGAATAAAGATATTTTATGGTAACATTAACGATTATATCCAGACATCGCATAGCTGCTGTACTTCTCCTACTGACAGCCTTGGTTTCGTCTCCGTTGTCTCTCTCGGCGCAGAATATTTCCGATGTGCTTGTCGTAGAGCTGCTTGATGGCGTAGAAACGATCAGTTTGGGTCGTCAGCCCGTGATTTCGTTCGAGGCTGGTCAGTTAGTGGTTTCTACCGATGAGGTCAATGTTACCTTGAACTATGGCTATGACCGCATCAAGCGTCTCTATCTGACCACACAAGGTGAGTTTAGCAATACCGAACCCTCTGGTCCTGTCACTGCAATAGACGAACCCATTCAGCAGCCGTTGCAGCACCGTTTCATCTATGTGGATGGCCGCGTGCAGATAGAAGGTGCCGATGCTGACAGCAAAGTACTGCTGTTTACTGCTGACGGTCGCCGACTGAGCGCTCCTGTTCAATATAGCAATCAACAGACCATGATTGACCTTTCCGGCCTCCCAGCTGGTCTGGTTATCATCAGTTTGAATGGCCATTCCTATAAAATCATGAAGAAATGAAAAAGTCACACATATTCACCACCGCCTTGCTCGTGTTCTTCAGCTACGCGGCACAGGCTCAGCAGAAGATTATCATTCACTTGGATAATGATCAAGTGATTGAGAAGTATGTTTGGGAAGTGGGCGATATCCAGTTCAAGGCCGATGAGGATCCCGTAACTTCTGTTGCACCTGCTGCTACGGATGCCGTGGATTTGGGCTTGTCAGTCAAGTGGTCGCCTGTCAATCTCGAGGCCAAGACCCAAGCCGGGGATACGTTTAAGCTATTTGGCTGGGGCGACATCACTGGTAAGAACCAGTCCGACAAACTGCAGTATTTTCCTACCACACATCCCAAAGCCAATATCTATGGCGACAAGAACTACGACCTGGCCCAACTGCTTTGGGGCGATAAGTGGCGACTTCCCTCCGACAAGGAGATCCAAGAGCTGATCACTCAGTGTACCTGGGTTTGGGATGGCGAAAATTCGCGTTTTATCATTTCTAAGACGGGTGCCGATATCAGCTCACCCAAGCTTTACCTTCCTGCTACGGGTATTCGACTGAAAGGCGAATCGTCTGATGCAGCATTCGGTTTCTATTGGAGTGGCATCTACGATACTTCCGACGATTCCAAGGCCTTGGCATTGCAGTTTTCCGAGACAGGTAAAGACTTGGTATCCCAGCCTCGTTACATGGGCCTGGCCATCCGACCGGTGTATGGCTCCACTGCTGTGCAGATGCAGTTTGCTGCTGCCATGGTGGGCACGCCAGGGGCCACGGGTGCCAATGTGAGTGTCACCTATACATTGACTGAGGGAACCCGTGATCAGATTACCGAGTATGGCATTTGCTATGGAATACCGGGTAATCCCCTTGACTATCAGAACGGATTAGTGCTGAAAGGCACCCAGATGCAGCTTTTGTCCGATCAGTCTTTCAGCGTGGAATATACCCTCACAGCCTTGTCCGAGAGTACCAGCTACGAAGTGTTGCCCTACGTAGTAGCCGATGGAAAGGTAATTTATGGTACGGAGAAACTCACTTTCGAGACCACTTCGCGTTTCCCCGTGGCTGAAATCGTGGACTTAGGACTCTCCGTGAAGTGGTCTTCCTGGAACTTGGGTGCAACGCAGGCAGGCGATTATGGCGGTTACTATGGTTGGGGCGATGCCACGGGCACGCTCACCACTGGCGATCAAACCCAGTATGCAACGAATTTTGCAGGCTCTTCTATCTACGGCGATCCCCACTATGACATTGCAGCCAACCTGTGGAAGGACAAATGGCGCCTGCCAACGGAGGCGGAGATTATGGAGCTATATAAGTGCAATCCCCAGTATGCTCTTGACTATCAGGGTTCAGGTGTGGATGGCTACCTCTTCACGGGCATCAATGGCCACAGCAACGAGAAGCTCTTTATTCCCATGGCCGGTTATTATCAGGGCAGTGCCTCAGATGCCATCGGCGAATATGCCTGCCTGTGGACGGGTACGTTCAATTCTACATCCTTTGAGGCTCGCTACGTGCAGATGTTCCGTAAGTCTGGAGACGGCAAGTGGGGAACCCGTGCACTTCGCTTCACGGTGCGTCCTGTCTATGCAGAGGCAGGTACGGTGATAGATGATCCTAACACCGGCGGTAACGGTTCCGGCAATACTGATGATCCCGGCAACACTGACGATCCCAATTCCGGCGAAACGCCTGTAACGCCCCCCGTGCAGCCGAGTGCAGGCAATGCGGTAGATTTGGGCCTCTCGGTGAAATGGGCCGACCGCAACGTTGGTGCTTCGTCTTCCTCGGGTAGTGGTTACTATTTCAGCTGGGGTGAGACGCAGCAGCGCAGCGACTTGAGCTTTACCGTCCGTAACTATCCCTATTGGAGTGAGGGTGGCGGCTATCAGAACATCGGTGATGTGCTCTCGGCCCAGTATGATGCTGCTACGCAGAACTGGGGTGGAAAATGGCGCATGCCCACCTATTCGGAAATGTACGAGTTGGTTGACTGGTGTACTTGGGAGTGGCAGGGCAATGGCTACAAAGTAACCAGTAATATCAATGGCCAGAGTATCTTCTTCCCCATCAGCAAGTACAACTTCAATGGCATGTGGTGGGAGAACTATGGCCTCTATTGGACCAGTACGCTCTACGACCGGCATAATGAAAGCGGCGAGGATGCCTATTCTATGATTATCAGCGAAAGTGACTATGGAAAGCGTGGCCAGCCGCGCTACACGGGTGGTGTCATCCGTCCTGTCTGTCCCTAATAAATAAAATAGCGTAAGAGATTATATATTCTTTACATTTAATTAAATATCATCTAACATGAAAAGTTTGAAGACTTTATTGGCTGTTGCACTGCTCGGAATGAGCATGGCAGCCGGTGCCCAGGAAGAGGGCGTGAGGTATGAGTTCAACAAGCATGCCTTCGTCAACGTAGAGGGTGGTGCTCAGTACACGCTGGGTGAAGCCAAGTTCAAGGATCTCATCTCGCCGAATGTGCAGCTGGGTCTGGGCTATCAGTTCAGCCCTGTGTTTGCAGCTCGTCTGCAGGGTAATGGCTGGCAGTCGAAGGGTGGTTGGAATGGTTACGGCAATCCTCCCCTTACTGCAAACTACAAGTACAAGTATGTGGCTCCTGGCGTTGACCTGATGTTCAACCTCTCGAACCTGATTTGTGGATGGAATCCCGAGCGCGTGTTCAATGTGACCGCTTTCCTCGGTGGTGGTGCTAACATTGCCTGGGGCAATGATGAGGTCAATGACATTGCAAAAAATGTCAGAGCTAGTCTTGGCCAGTATGAGCTGGAGAATCTGTGGGATGGCTCGAACGTTCTTCCCTTCGGCCGTGCCGGACTGGAGCTGGGCTTCCGCCTGAGCGACGCTGTGAGCCTGCTCGTCGAGGGTAATGCCAACATCCTTGGCGACAAGTACAACTCGAAGAAGGCCGACAACCCCGACTGGTACTTCAATGGCCTCGTGGGTCTGCGCATCAACCTTGGCAAGACCTATACCAAGATTGTGCCTCCCGCTCCCGTGCCCGAGCCCGAGCCTGTTGTGGAGCCCGAGCCTGCTCCTGTTGTGCCCGTGGTTGAGAAGATCGAACCCATCCGTCGCGATGTGTTCTTCCTGATCAACAAGTTTGATATCCGCGAGAGCGAGCAGCAGAAGGTGAAGGACATCGCCGACTATCTGGTGAAGTATCCGAAGTCAAAGGTGAATGTGACTGGTTATGCCGATGCCGGTACGGGTAACGACCGCATCAATGACAAGCTGGCTGCCCAGCGTGCCGACGCCGTGGTGAAGGCCCTGCGCGAGCAGTACGGCATTGCCGAGGATCGCATCTCTTACGATTCGAAGGGCTCGCGTGTGCAGCCGTTCGAGGAGAACGACCAGAACCGCGTGTCAATCTGTATCGCAGAGTAATGACCAGAGCCCCGAAGGGGGCGCGACAAGTACACAGCCCCGAAGGGGGCATAAGAACACAGACGGGGGCGAACGCCCCCGTTTGTTGTTAAAACACCCTAAACCATTTTTCGGACTGTGCGATAAAACCGCACAGCACACTTTATGCTAATCCGTGATGGTGATGACTTGGTTGCAATGGTCAATGACCGAATGGCGGTGCGTGATGAAGATAATGGTGCGCTGCTGCTGATGTAGCAGATTCCTGAGCAGTTGCGCCTCGGTGTCAGGATCGAGGGCACTGGTGGCTTCGTCGAGCAGCATGATGCTTCCAGGCCTGAGCAGCGCACGGGCAATGGCAATGCGCTGTGCCTGTCCCTCGGAGAGTCCTCCGCCCTTTTCTGCCAGGCTGGTGTCAAGCCCTTTTGGGAGCGTTTCGGCGAAGTCGGCACAGGCAGTGTGCAGTGCCTCGTGCATCTCCTCGTCGGTGGCATCGGGATTTCCTAATTGCAGGTTCTCGCGCAGCGTCCCGCTGAGCAGGGTGTTGCCCTGAGGGACGTAGACAAAGTTGCAGCGGTGAAGTGGGGAGAGGGGCTCGTGCGACTGTTGGGGCTCGTGCGACTGTTGGGGCTCGTGAGACCTATGTGGAGTGGGGGACTCACTGTAAATCTCAATGGTTCCCTCTGTGGGGCGGATCAGCGATAGGAGCAGGCGCACGAGGGTAGTCTTTCCGGCACCTGTCTCGCCCAAGATGGCGGTGCACGACCCCGGAGGAAAGACGTAGTTAGCATGGTCGAAGATGATGCGGCCTTCATCGTCGGCATAGTGATAGCCTACGTTGCAGAAACGGATGCCACAGGGGGCAGGAAGCATCTGAGGGTGTCCCTGTTCCTCTTCAGGAATCTGTTCCAGTTCCATCAGGCGTTCCGCAGCGGTAAAGACGCTGACAAAGGCCGGAGCCAGTTTGGTGAGACTGCGTGCCGGAGCCTGTATGCGGTAGACCAGTTGTAGAAAGGCGGTCATGGCGCCGAAGGTAATCGTGCCTGCATGCAGTCTGAGTGCGCCCCAGAGGAATGCCACGAGATAGCCCAGAGAGAAACCGCTGTTGAGCATGAGGTTGGAAGCCACCGAGAAGGTGGTGCGTTTCTTCACGCGCTCGCGCAGTACCTGCTGGGTGTCGTCGAGTCGTTCCAGCATCTGGTTGCCGGCCTCCATGCTTTTCACCAGTGTGCGGTGCTGCATGGTCTCGGTGAGCAGGCTCTGTACGCGGCTGTCGCTCTGCCGTATGGTTCGTGACAGCTGTCGCATGCGGTTGACGTAGAACCTGCTGAGC
>Ga0247611_10000379_pt1 | contig 91882 bp, 67 predicted proteins | sample 177DNAGHGhighgp2_FD_192422 | JGI IMG/M metagenome (GOLD analysis project Ga0247611, IMG submission 192422) | Sheep rumen microbial communities from Palmerston North, Manawatu-Wanganui, New Zealand - 1770 DNA GHGhigh gp2 | ecosystem: Host-associated > Mammals > Digestive system > Stomach > Rumen...
GAGAATCTCTTCTCTCGCTTCTTGTACTACTTCTTCTCTGTTTTATGTAATTACTGTCAAAGAACTCTTTCCTTGCAGACGGGTCTCCCCGAAAGCGGATGCAAAGGTACGACTATTTTCCGAAACACCAAATATTTTACCGATATTTTTTCAAAAAACAGTGAAAAAAATGTCGGGTCTTGATTTTTGTCAAGACCCGACATGCCGTACACCTTATTATATTATATAAGAAGCCTCATTGTCTTTTCTAGTTCGTCGTATTCTTGAGGCGAACGGGGAAAAGGTTACTCCTTCGGATTCTGACATCACTCCCTCCACTACCGCCCTCCTCTCCTGCCCCCACTGCGGCACCGTCCTCTCCACATCCCTCTCCGTATTCACCAAATCAACGAAAAACGACAGGGAACTTTAAGAGACATTCTATTAAAAGACTGAAGACACATGATTTCTCTCTTATGCGCACGCGCGTGCGCGCACTCTAAGTTTTTCGTTTTTTGATGTCACATGTCACCAAATGTGAGGCAAACGACGGTGGAGAAAGGGATTGAGCTTGGTGACATCAATGTGACATTAGTGACATCGAAGTGGCAAAAGCTATCGTAAAATAGCAGTTTTTTCCTATGACAGACGAAGGCGGCACCTCCTGCCGACGAAGGTGCCGCTTCCTCGGTGCGAAGCCCGGGGCTTCGAAGGGCGAAGGCCGGGGCTTCGAGGGTCGAAGGTGCCGCCTCCGTAGGTCGGATGTCGGGGCTTCATCACAAGGAGCACCTTTCTTCTTCAAAAAAAGAAGGGGAAAAGTTTGGTAATATGCAAGGAATTGTATAATTTTGCACCGCAATTTGAATAAATATACCGAACATGAAAGTTAAGAACGACCGATTGGAAGCCCTGCGGATGATTATATCCAGTCAGGAATTAGGTAGTCAGGAAGAGCTGCTAAGTGCATTGAAGAAGGAAGGTTTTCAGTTGACACAGGCCACGCTCAGCCGTGACCTGAAACAATTGAAAGTCGCCAAGGCGGCATCGATGCGTGGCAATTATGTATATGTATTACCCAACGATACGATGTACAAGCGTGTCAGCACGCCCCATAGTGTCCGTGAGATGATGCAGGTGCCCGGTTTTCTGAGCATCAACTTCTCGGGAAACATGGGTGTCATCAAGACCCGTCCGGGGTATGCCAGCAGTATCGCCTATAATATTGACAACAACCATATAGAAGAGATCATCGGCACCATCGCTGGTGATGACACCATATTTATTGTCATCAAACAAGGTGTCAGCAAAGAGGAAGTCGTCAGTGCCTTAAGCGAAGTGGTGCCTAATATGAAGTAGACAACCCCTCCCCAGCCCTCCCGAGGGAGGGGAATTATAAACAGATATAGATAGTAAAATGACTGAAAAGAAAAATATACAGGTGCTGGTAGCAGGACCAGAGCATGAGATTTACGTTGACACCATCCTGCAGACCATTGCGGATGCTGCTAAGGTACGTGGTACGGGTATTGCTAAGCGTACCCACGAGTATCTCGCCACCAAGATGAAGGAGGCGAAAGCCGTCATCGCCCTATGTGATGACCGTTTCGCAGGATTCAGCTATATAGAGACCTGGGGCAACAAGCAATACGTGACCACCAGTGGACTGATTGTCCACCCCGATTTCCGTGGACTGGGTGTAGCAAAGAAAATCAAGGACATGACCTTCTCCCTTGCCCGTACGCGCTGGCCCCATGCTAAGATTTTCTCACTGACGAGTGGTGCCGCCGTGATGAAGATGAACACTGAGTTGGGCTACCAACCTGTGACCTTTGCCGACCTGACGGACGACGAGGCATTCTGGAGAGGCTGTGAAGGGTGTATCAATGTGGACGTACTGCACCGTACCGGTCGTAAATACTGCATCTGCACCGCCATGCTGTATGACCCTGAGGAGCATTTGCCCGCCAAGATTCCAGAGGATGTGATAGAACGCATCAAGAAACTTGATGACTAAAGGTAAAAAGTAAAAATACAAAAAAGAATAGATATGGCTAATAAGAAAGTAGTAGTAGCATTTTCAGGAGGTCTTGACACCTCTTACACAGTGATGAAACTGACACAGGACGGTTGGGATGTTTATGCCGCTTGTGCCAATACCGGCGGATTCAGTGCCGAGCAGTTGAAAACCAATGAGGAGAACGCCTATAAGTTAGGTGCCAAGGCATACGTCACCCTCGACGTGACCCATGAGTATTACGAGAAATCATTGAAATACATGATCTTCGGTAACGTACTGCGTAACAACTGTTACCCCATCAGCGTCTCGTCAGAGCGTATCTTCCAGGCTATCGCCATTGCCCGTTATGCCAAGGAGATCGGTGCTGACGCTATCGCCCATGGCAGTACAGGTGCTGGTAACGATCAGATCCGTTTCGACATGACCTTCCTCGTTATGGCACCAGGCGTGGAGATCATCACCCTCACCCGTGACAAGAAACTGACCCGTAAAGAGGAAGTAGACTATCTGAACGAGCATGGTTTCTTTGCCGACTTCACGAAGTTGAAGTATTCCTATAACGTAGGAATCTGGGGCACCAGTATCTGCGGCGGTGAATTGCTTGACCCCACACAGGGGCTGCCCGAGGACGCCTATCTGAAACATGTCACCAATCCCGAGAAGGAGTCGCTGCTGAAGATACAGTTTGAGAAAGGTGAGATTGTCGCTGTCAACGGAGAGCATTTCGACGACAAGGTGAAGGCAATCCAGAAGATAGAAGAGATAGGTGCCAGTTATGCTATCGGACGTGATGCCAACGTCGGTGACACCATCATCGGTATCAAGGGACGTGTCGGTTTCGAGGCTGCCGCCCCCAAACTCATCATCGAGGCACACCGTCTGCTGGAGAAGTCTACACTGAGCAAATGGCAGCAGTACTGGAAAGACCAGGTTGCCAACTGGTACGGCATGTTCCTGCATGAGAGCCAGTACTTAGAGCCTGTCATGCCCGATATCGAGGCAATGCTGACCAGCAGTCAGCGCAACGTGACAGGAACAGCTATCCTGAAGTTGCGCCCCTATAGCTTTGAGACCGTAGGTATTGACTCTGTCAACGACCTGACGAAGTCGAAGCTCGGAGAGTATGGTGAGACTCAGACAGGATGGACAGCTGACGAGGCAAAGGGCTTCATCAAAGTCAGCAGTACACCGCTGAGAGTGTATTACGGTATTCATAAGGACGAGAAGAGATGATAAAAGTTGGAATCTTAGGCGCTGCAGGCTATACAGGCGGAGAACTCATCCGCCTGTTGCTGAACCACCCCGAGGCAGAGATCGTCTTTGCTAATTCGGAGAGCAATGCCGGTAACCTGGTGAGCGACGTACATGAGGGACTCGTCGGTGACACCGACCTCTGCTTCACTTCAGAGATGCCCTTCGACCAAGTGGACGTCATATTCTTCTGTTTCGGACACGGCAAGAGTGAGGCATTCCTCAAAGAGCATAGCATCCCAAAGAACGTAAAGATCATCGACTTGGCACAAGACTTCCGTATTCAGGGTGACCATGATTATGTGTATGGCCTGCCAGAAATTAACAAGGAAGAGATTCAGAAGGCACAACACGTCGCTAACCCCGGCTGCTTTGCCACCGCTATCCAGTTGGCTCTGTTGCCCGCAGCCCACCTTAATATATTAAAAGAAGACGTTGCCGTCAATGCCATCACCGGTTCCACCGGTGCCGGACAGAAGCCAGGTGCCACCACCCATTTCTCGTGGCGCAACAACAACTTGAGCATCTACAAAGCCTTTACGCACCAGCACATCGCCGAGATTCGCCAGAGTCTGAAACAAGTACAAGGTTATCTGGATGCCTCTGTCGACTTCATCCCCTATCGCGGTGATTTCGCCCGTGGCATTTTCTGCACTGCCGTCATCAAGACAAAGGCACCTGCAGAGGACATCATTGAAACCTACAAAGACTTTTACAAAGATGCCGCCTTTACCCATTACAGCGACAAGCCCATTGACCTGAAACAGGTGGTGAACACCAACAAGGCACTGGTACATGTTGATTGCTTCGACGGAAAGTTACTTGTCACCTCCGCCATCGACAACCTCTTGAAAGGAGCCGTCGGGCAGGCAGTGCAGAACATGAACCTGATGTTCGGTATCGAAGAGACGGCAGGACTGCGGCTGAAAGCCAGTGCATTCTAATAAAAAAACCAAAAAAGTACGTAATATCGGATATTTACTGTAACTTTGCAACGATAATAAAAGGATATCAAAATGAAATTATTCGACGTGTATCCCCTGTTCGACGTTAACATCGTGAAGGGACAGGGCTGTAAAGTATGGGATGATAAAGGACTGGAATACCTTGACCTGTATGGCGGTCATGCTGTCATCTCCGTAGGGCATTCCCATCCCCATTATATTCAGAAAGTGACGGAACAACTCCAGAAGATAGGGTTCTACTCCAATTCCGTCATCAACAAGTTACAGGTGGAGTTTGCCGAACGCTTGGGAAAGATCAGCGGTTACGAGGACTACCAGCTGTTCCTCATCAACAGCGGTGCCGAGGCGAATGAGAACGCTTTGAAGCTAGCCTCGTTCAAGAACCCCGACGCCACACGCATCCTGTCCTGCGAGAAGGCCTTCCACGGTCGTACCTCTCTGGCTGTTGAGGTGACCAACAATCCGAAGATTGTAGCACCGCTGAACGACAACCATCACGTACGTTTCCTGCCGCTGAACGACATCGAACCATGGGTCCGTGAGTTGTCAAGAGGTGGAGTCGCTGCCGTCATCCTTGAGTGTATCCAGGGTGTTGGCGGCATCCAGATGGCAACGCCTCAGTTTGCCCAAGACCTTGCCTATGCCTGCAAACGATACGGTGCCACCTTGATCTGCGACGAGATACAATGCGGTTACGGACGTAGCGGTAAGTTCTTTGCTCACCAGTGGCTGGGCATCAAACCTGACATCATCACCGTGGCAAAGGGTATCGCCAACGGCTTCCCCATGGGCGGTGTACTTATCTCACCAGAGTTCCAGCCCGTCTACGGGCAGTTAGGTACTACTTTCGGTGGCAACCACCTTGCCTGTGCCGCTGCCCTTGCCGTCCTCGACATCTTCGAGGAGGAGCATTTGGTAGAAAATGCACACGAGGTAGGAACTTATCTGATGGAAGAATTGAAGAGTATAAGAACTGAAGAATTGAAGTCAAAGGGTGAGAGTCATATTCAGGATATCCGTGGACGCGGCTTAATGATCGGTATCGACCTCGACATCCCCCATAAGGATGTACGCCAGCCACTGATATACCAGGAGCACTGTTTCACCGGGTGTGCCGGAACCAATATCCTGCGACTGCTGCCACCTCTTTGCCTAAGCAAAGCCGAGGCAGACCAATTCATCGAGAAACTCAAGAAAGTATTAGCAGCGTTATGAAGATAGCAATGATAGGAGCTGGTGCCATGGGTGGCGCCACCGTAGAGGGTCTCATCAAGGGCGAGCGCTTCAGAAACGAGGACATCACCGTAGCAGACCCCTCCCAGCAAGTTGTGAAGAAATTTGCCCAGCAGGGTGTATCAGTAACTACCGACAACCAGTTGGCGACACAGGGAGCGGATATCGTCTGTGTCTGTGTGAAGCCATGGCTGGTAGAGCAAGTACTGAAAGGTATCAAGGACGTATTGGATGCCAAGAAGCAGATTCTCATCGTGATAGCGGCGGGTGTCTCTTCTGCGAAGATCAAGGAGTGGCTGCCCGACTGCCCCCCCCTGTTCCTGATGATTCCCAATATCGCCATCGCCCAGCTCGCCTCGATGACCTTTATCGTTCCTTGTGCTGATGTGACACCGCAACAGACAGAGCTGGTGAAGGCGATCTTCGATGAGATGGGACAGACGATTATCACCGACGAGCAGCACCTTGCCGCCGGTACTACCCTTGCCTCTTGCGGTATTGCCTATGCCATGCGGTACATCCGTGCAGCCTCAGAGGGGGGAGTGGAGTTAGGTTTCAAGGCAGACGATGCCAAACAGATCGTGATGCAGACCATGAAAGGGGCTGTCGAGTTATTGCAGGCAAGTGGTCTGCACCCCGAGGCAGCCATCGATCTGGTGACAACCCCTGGCGGAGTAACCATCAAGGGACTCAACGAGATGGAGCATGCCGGGTTCACATCAAGTGTTATTAAAGGACTAAAAGCAGGAATGAAAATATGATAGACGAACAACTAAAACAAATTGGGGAACGGTTGCGCGGACTGCGTGACGTACTGGACATCCCAGTGAGCGAGATGGCAGAGACCATTGGTATCTCAACAGAGAAATACGAGAAGATAGAGGCTGGCGAGATGGACATCACCATCTCCAACCTCATGAAGATTGCCCGCAAATACGGTGTGTCCACCGAGGAACTGATCTTTGCAGAGGCACCACACATGAAGTCATATTACGTGACACGCAAGGGGCAGGGCATGTCCATAGAACGTACCAAGGCATACAAATACCAGTCGCTGGTCGGAGGTTTTGTCAACCACAAGGCTGACGTGTTCATCGTGACGGTAGAGCCCAAGCCAGGTGCCCGTACTATTTACAAGAACACCCATGCCGGTCAGGAGTTCAACCTCGTACTGGAGGGAGCCATGGAACTCTATATCGGTGGTAAGACCATTGTCCTGGAGGAGGGTGACAGTATTTATTTCGACTCCACCAAGCCCCATGGCATGCTTGCCGTTGGCAATAAAGCAGTGAAGTTCCTGGCATTTACAGTTGAGTAAGTTTCCTTTCGAAATATCGAGATATCGAAATATCGTAATCGACGAATAACGAACATGATAGAGAGATTTTTAAAACAGACGACCTTCACTTCTGTGGAGGACTACAATAAAAACCTGAAGTTCATCATCCCTGAGAACTTCAACTTCGCCTATGACGTGATGGACGAATGGGCAAAAGAGAAACCAGAGGGACTCGCCATCCTATGGACGAATGACTTAGGTGACGAGATACGCACAACCTTCGCACAGTTGAAGGAGCAGACCGACCAGGCAGCTTCCTATCTGCTGTCATTAGGTATTGGCAAGAACGACCCTGTGATGCTGATTCTGAAGCGCCGCTATGAATGGTGGGTGGTGATGCTCGCTTTGCATAAGATCGGAGCCATTGTCATCCCAGCCACCCATATGCTGACCAAGCACGACATCGTGTATCGTAACACCCGTGCTTCTGTCAAGGCGATTATCTGTGTTGATGATCCTTATGTGGTCAGCCAGATACAGGCTGCCAAGGCAGAGAGCCCCACGGTGAAGCAATATATCACGATCACCGATCATGGGAAGCCCATCCCAGAGGGATTCCGTGACTGGCAGAAGGAATGGAAGCAAGCGCCGAAGTTTGTCAAACCGGCTTTCGTCAACACGAATGAGGACACCATGCTGATGTACTTCACCAGTGGTACCAGTGGTGAGCCTAAGATGGTGGCACATGACTACCTCTATGCGATGGGACATCTGACAACGGGTGTCTTCTGGCATAACCTGCATGAAGGGTCATTGCACCTGACCGTTGCCGATACAGGATGGGGCAAGGCAGTATGGGGCAAGTTCTACGGACAATGGTTCGCCGGAGCCACCGTCTTTGTCTTCGACCATGAGAAGTTCAATGCGGACACCTTGCTCCGACAGATAGAGAAATACAAAGTCACCTCGTTCTGCGCGCCTCCTACCATCTACCGTTTCATGATTCGTGAGGATTTGTCGAAATACGACCTCTCATCCCTCGAATACTGCACCACAGCAGGTGAGGCACTGAATCCTGCTGTCTTCGACAAGTTCAAGGAGAAGACCGGTATCCAGATGATGGAAGGTTTCGGACAGACAGAGACCACCATGACATTAGGTACCATGCCATGGATGAAGCCCAAACCCGGCAGCATGGGTATTCCCAATGCCCAATATAACATCGACCTCATCCGTCCCGACGGCACTCCATGTGAGGATGGTGAGAAAGGAGAAATCGTGGTACGTGTCGGTGACAAGAAACCCATCGGACTCTTCAAGGAATACTACCGTGACCCCGAACTGACCAAGGAGGCATGGCATGACGGACTCTACCATACCGGTGACATGGCATGGCGTGATGAGGATGGCTACTATTGGTTTGAGGGACGTATTGACGATGTCATTAAGTCGAGTGGCTACCGCATTGGTCCGTTTGAGGTAGAGAGTGCACTGATGACTCACCCTGCCGTCGTGGAATGTGCCATCACCGGTGTCCCCGATGACATCCGAGGCATGGTGGTCAAGGCTACCGTTGTCTTGGGTAAGGAATGGAAAGACAAAGCTGGTGATGATTTGGTAAAGGAACTGCAGCAGCATGTCAAGAAAGAGACGGCTCCTTATAAGTACCCCCGCATCGTCGAGTTCGTTGACGAGCTGCCCAAGACTATCTCGGGAAAGATTCGCCGAGTAGAAATCAGAGAAAAGGACAAGCAGAAATGAGACAGCGCATCGTAGTAAAAGTCGGTTCTAATGTATTGACAAGGGCCGACGGCAAACTGGACGTTACCCGCATGTCGGCATTGGTTGACCAGATAGCCTGGCTGATACGGAACGACAATGAGGTGATTCTTGTGTCGTCAGGAGCCGTCGCCTGCGGAAGAAGAGAACTGAAGGTAGACCACTCCCTTGACTCCGTGGAGCAACGCCAGTTATTCTCTGCCTTAGGACAAGTGAAACTTATCGGACTTTACTACGACCTGTTCCGTGAGTTTCATATCCATGTGGGACAGGTACTGACGATGAAAGAGAACTTCCAGCCTGGTGAGCAGTATGAGAACCAGCGAGCCTGCATGACGGTGATGCTGGAGAATGGTGTCCTGCCGATAGTCAACGAGAACGATACGGTCAGCGTCACCGAGCTGATGTTTACCGATAACGACGAGCTGTCGGGACTGATAGCCCGCATGATGCATGCCGACATGCTCATCCTGTTGTCTAACATTGATGGCATCTATACCGGACAACCAGACGATGAGCGTTCAGAACTGATACGCGACGTGAAGCCTGGCACCGACCTCAGCCAATACATCCAAGTGGAGAAGAGCGCTTTCGGAAGAGGAGGTATGCATTCCAAATACATGACAGCGAGTCAACTGTCCAAGGACGGCATCCGTGTCATCATTGCCAATGGGGAACGCGACAACATCCTCGTCGACCTCATGGAGAGACCACAAGAAATACCACATACAGATTTTATACCAACCAAACATGATTGATCTGACTGAAACCTTTCAACGAGTAAAGACTGCCAGCAAGAGTCTAGCGTTACTCTCCGACCAACAACGTAACGACATCCTGATGGCTGTTGCCGATGCCATCGTGGACTTAAAAGAACGGGTCTTGGCTGCCAACGAGAGAGACTTGGCGAAGATGGATATGAAGAATCCACTCTATGACCGTCTGCAGTTGACGGAGAAACGCCTCAACGATATTGCGGCAGATATGCGTAATGTAGCATCACTGCCTACACCTTTAGGACATATCACCAAAGCAAAGACACTACCCAACGGGCTACGTCTCTGCAGGACCTCTGTGCCCTTTGGGGTTATCGGCATGATATACGAGGCACGCCCCAATGTGACCTTTGATGTCTTCTCGCTCTGCTTCAAGAGTGGTAATGCCTGTGTCCTGAAAGGAGGCTCTGACGCTGACCTCTCGAACCAGGCTTCCGTAGAGCTGATCCACGAGGTACTGGAGCGTTACGGTGTCAATACTGATGTGGTGACCTTGTTACCTGCCACCCATGAGGCAACGGGGGCGATGCTGAATGCCGTGGGATATATCGATTTATGTATACCAAGGGGAGGACGACGCTTGATAGACTTTGTCCGCGATACCGCCCGCATCCCCGTGATAGAGACTGGTGCCGGTGTGGTGAACACCTATTTTGACGAAGAGGCGAATCTGGAAATGGGCAAGGCTATCGTCCGCAATGCGAAGACACGCCGTGTGAGTGTCTGCAATGCCCTCGACTGTCTGATTATCCATGAGAACCGCTTAGGTGACTTGCAGGAACTTGTCAAACCACTACTCGACTACAAAGTGACCCTCTATGCCGACGCACCGGCTTACCAGATGTTGACAGGACACTATCCTGATATCCTCTTGCAACCAGCCACCTCCGACTCGTTCGGTACTGAGTTTATGGACTATAAGATGGCAATAAAGACCGTTTCTTCCTTAGAGGAAGCCATGGATCACATTGACCAATATGGTTCTGGACATAGTGAGGCAATTATCACTGATAATGAAGCACACGCCAGAATCTTCCAGCAACAGGTGGATGCCGCCTGTGTCTATTGGAACGCACCGACTTCCTTCACAGACGGAGCCCAGTTCGGGTTGGGTGCGGAGATAGGTATCAGCACCCAGAAGCTCGGTCCACGCGGACCTATGGCACTGGAGGAAATCACCACCTATAAGTGGCTTATCGAGGGTGAGGGACAGATTCGCCCATAATTCGAATATCGAAATATCGAAATATCGGAATATCGAATAACGCAATAACAAAATAATATGAAAACCTTTATTAACGTAGAAGATATCGGTCCGCTGGAGAAAGCACTGGCGGAAGCACAAGAGATTAAGAACGACCGTTTCAAGTATCAGCATCTGGGTAAGAACAAGACCCTGCTGATGATTTTCTTCAATAACTCCCTTCGTACCCGTTTGTCTACACAGAAGGCTGCCATGAACCTCGGCATGAACGTCATCGTGCTCGATGTGAATGCCGGTGCGTGGAAACTGGAGACGGAGCGGGGTGTCATCATGGATGGAGATAAGAGTGAGCATCTTTTGGAAGCCATTCCGGTGATGGGCTGTTACTGTGACATGATTGGCGTACGCTCCTTCGCAGGACTGACCGACCGTGAGTATGACTATGCCGAGACGGTGCTCAACCAGTTTATTAAATATAGTGGCAAGCCTGTCTTTGCCATGGAGACGGCAACCGTCCACCCGCTTCAGGCTTTTGCCGACCTGATTACCATTTCGGAGTATTCTGATAACTCAGAGAATAAGAAAAAGCCCAAGGTGGTGCTGACATGGGCTCCCCACTGCCGTGCCTTGCCGCAGGCTGTTCCTAATTCTTTCGCCCAGTGGATGAATGCCGCTGATGTTGACTTTGTCATCACCCACCCGGAGGGCTACGAGCTGGACCCTAAGTTCGTAGGAAATGCACGAGTGGAGTACGACCAGAAGAAAGCCTTCGAGGGAGCCGACTTCATCTATGCCAAGAACTGGAGCAACCCTGGTGTGACAAATCCCGCCGACTATGGTAAGATCACCTCCAAGGATATGTCATGGACGGTGGATACGGAACATATGTCATGGACCAACAATGGTAAGTTCATGCACTGCCTGCCCGTCCGCCGAGGACTTATCGTGACGGATGATGTCATAGAGAGTGCCAACAGCATCGTCATCCCAGAGGCAGCAAACCGTGAGATTTCTTGTTCAGTGGTTATTAAACGTATGTTGGAATCATTATGATTTCTTTTGAGTGCGACTACAATAATGGGGCTCATCCGAAAGTTCTGGAGAACTTGATGAGATATAATGGAGCTAAGCCCACTCCTTATGGTTTCGATGAATTCAGCGAACGGGCAAAAAACCGTATCCGAGAGGCATGTGGCATGCCCGATGCCCAGATATTCTTTCTGACAGGAGGAACACAGACCAATGCCACCACCATTGATTCGATGCTCTATCAATATGAGGGTGTCATCTGTGTGGAGACGGGGCATATCAATGTCCATGAGTGCGGAGCCGTGGAGTTTACCGAGCATAAGATTATCACGCTGCCTGGTGACCTGGGAAAGATGAATCCCAAGGTACTGGATAAATATCTGGATGACTTCATGCATGACGGCAATAATGCCCATGCCGTATTCCCCGGACTGGTCTATATCACCTTCCCGACAGAGTTAGGCACTATCTACACTGCCAAGGAACTGGATGAGATCTATCAGGTATGCCAGCATTATGAGATACCTCTTTATATTGACGGTGCCCGCTTGGGATATGGGCTGATGGCTGAGGGGAATGACATCACCCTCCCCTATCTTGCCCGCCATTGTGATGTCTTCTATATTGGCGGAACGAAGATCGGTGCTCTGTGCGGTGAGGCGGTCGTTTTCACCAACCGTCGTGCCCATAAGCATTTCTTCTCCATCCAGAAGCAACACGGTGCCGTTATCGCCAAGGGAGCCCTCATCGGTCTGCAGTTTGAGGCGTTGTTTACGGGCGACCTCTACTTCAACCTCTCCCGCCATGCTATTAAGATGGCAATGAAGATGAAAGCCATCTTCCAGCAGAAAAATGTTGAGTTCTTCATCGACTCACCTACCAACCAGCAGTTTGTCATCCTGCCAGATGCGGTGGTAGAGAAACTTTCCAAAACGATAGAGTTCACCCATTGGGGACAAGCCCCGGGGCATCGTACCATCTGCCGCTTCGTAACTAGCTGGGCAACCACGGAAGAGGAACTGGATGTATTGGAAAAAACACTGAATGATGCACACTAAACTATCTAAAATACCATACACATGGCTGACAGCCCTCCTATGGGCTGTCGGCTGTTTTGTATTCTTTCAAGGATACTATCCCTATCATTTCTTCTATAAGGAACAGAACCAACTATTCCTTTGGACGAGTAACTACTTTTTCTCCTATTTCGACAAACCAGCCTGGCTTGCCTGCTGGATAGGTGATTTCCTGACCCAGTTCTACTATTACCTCTATGCGGGAAGTATCATCCTAACGGTCTCCCTGCTTCTGTTGATGGGCACTCTTTACGCTGCCTTGCGGAAAACAGGACAGAAAAAAGGATGGGCTTTCGCTATTGCTGTCGTACTGACGACCCTTGAGGCTATATGCCATCTCCGCTATGACTTCGGGTTAAGTTCCACCTATGCTGCAACAGGTGCCGCCCTACTCTTTTGTCATACACCACGGAAGAATTTCTGGATAGCCATTCTCACACCACTTGCCTATTGGCTGTTTGGCTATGGCGCATGGCTTTATCTCCTCTTCACTGCCATCAGGAGTTGGAAATGGGCACTACCTTCCGGCATCGTTACCGCTGTTATGGTATACATGTTGAAAGGGGCTTTCCTCCTCACCACAGGACAGCTCTATAGCTATCCTGGCATCGGCAAACTGACGATGCCGAACTGGTATCTGGAGAAACTGTTTCAGGTTGATGACGAGTATTACTTCGGCAATTGGAATAAAGTGGTGAGCCTCGTGGAAGAAGAGGAAAGTCCAACTCCGGAGATGCTGTTCTTCTATAACCTGGTGAAAGCCCAACAAGGACAATTGCCAGAGGTGTTGCTCAACTATCAGCCCAACGTCTTAGGCACATTCTATCAGATAGGTCCTGACACCCCCATGCTGACTATCAAGAATATGAATGAGCTGTACTATGCACTCGGTGACATGACGTTCTGTGAGCGGGCTGCCCTGATGGCATGTGTCTTCTCACCCAACAACCGTAATAACCGCATGGTCAAGCGTCTTGCCGAGTGTAACCTTATCAAGGGCGATACCGCTGCCGCACAGAAATACTTAGGGCTGCTGGAGCACACGTTTGTCTGGGGCAACTGGGCGAAGAACGGCAATGCCAAACGTAACAAACACTATGCGGAGAAAGCCCTGTTCATGAACCGGCAAGACACTATCAGTGTATCTGATAATGCTCATTTTATCATGATGCAGCTCCTCGACTCCAATCCTAAGAATGAAGTGGCACTCGACTATATCCTGTGCAGCAACTTGCTACTAAAGGATGTGAAGAACTTCAAACGTGACTACGACCGTTACTGTTCGGATTCCCCTCGTATCCGCAGACTCTATCAGGAGGCTCTTTGCATCTGGCTGGCAGCCTCTGAGACTTCTCAGGAGGATTGGCAACAGTATATCAAGGACCCGAACGTCCTCCAAAGATTTATGCAGTATAACCAACAACGCGGTAGTGCTCAGTTCAGAGACACCTACTGGTATTATTATGATAAAGGAAAGGCACCTAAGATATGAAATACCTACACACATTTCTCTCTCTCATCACCCTACTTGTCCTCTTCGCCTGTACGCCGACCCCTTCAAAGGTCACCAAGAGCGAGGCATTACCCCCTATCTATCCTGACTATGCTGATGTGACGATTCCTGTCAATATCGCCCCGCTAAACTTCCTGGTCAGGGATGACATCGAGGCGGTTCAGGTGACGGCAGGACAACTGACGGTCAATGCCAATGGTAATGAGGTGTGTTTTGATGAGGACGACTGGCATGAACTCCTTGAGAGCAACCATGATATTGAGGTGACGGTGACGACGCTGAAAGATGGCAGATGGACAGAATACCGCTCTTTCCACTGGCAGGTTGTCAAGGACAAGGTAGACCCCTTTCTCACCTACCGCCTCATCGAACCAGACTATGAGGTATGGAACAACCTGCAGATTATACAGCGCTGCGTGGAGGACTTCGAGGAGAAGGCACTCTGTGACTACCACCTCGCCAACAACCAGTGTATGAACTGCCATGCGACAGGCAGTCAGAATCCTAACCTCTCCATGATGTATGTCCGTGGTCCTAAGGGTGGCGCCGTCCTTAACCAAAACGGCAAGTTACGTAAACTCGCCATCAAGACCAGCGATATGATCAGCGGCTCTGTGTACTATGGTTTCTCTCCTTCGGGACGGTATATCACCTTCTCCACGAATATCATCATCCCCGCCTTCCACAGCAATCCGGGCAAACGGTTGGAAGTGTACGATACGAAGTCGGACGTCTATGCCGCTGACCTGCAGGAGAACCGCATCATCCGTTCTCCCCTGTTGAGCGACAGTCTCACTTTCGAGACCTTCCCCACCTTCTCACCTGATGGCAAATACATTTACTATTGCGCTGCCAAGCACGTGGAACTGCCCATGGAACTGAAACAACTGCAATATGCCTTGGTGCGTATTCCCTTTGATGAGAAGACAGGAACAATCGGTAACAAGGTAGATACCATATTTAATAAAAGGAGTGTCTGCCACCCCCGTATCTCACCCGACGGCAGATACCTGGTCTATACCGTTGCAGACTACGGCACCTTCCCTATCTGGCATCAGGAGTCTGACCTGCAGATGATGGACTTGAAAACAGGACGCATCGATACGATGAAGGTGGTCAACAGTCCACGGAGCGACACCTACCATTCCTGGTCGAGCAACTCCCGCTGGCTTGTCTTTGCCTCCAAGCGTGACAATGGGCTCTATGGCAAACCGTATTTCTGTTATATCGACCGCAACGGGAAGCCTCACAAACCCTTCGTCCTGCCGCAGGAGTCTCCCACCTTCTATGACGAGACCCTCAAGTCATTCAATGCTCCAGAACTCTCCAAAGGCAACATACCCTTTGACGCTGTTGATGTGGAACAGCTGTTAAAACAAGAAGCAGAACCTTTCCATTAGGTTCTGCTTCTATTCACTATGCTGCGACAGTGTCGCAGCCTTATCTTACCCTCGTCTCAACCCGTTTGTCACTCAGCACCTCAAAGGCAGCCTCACGTGCCTTGAAGTCCACTTTCCGTTTCGTGAAGTCAGGGGTATTAAAGGAATAAATACTCTCATCATAATACTCCTTGGGATGACGTTGCGGCAACATAAACGGTTTCGTGAACTGCCCCTTCTCATCAACAGCTGCGAAATAGAGACGGGAATACAGACCGTCATCCCGACGGCTGGTAAAGACGATCCAATGGGAGTTGACGTTCCAGTTATGGTAGCTGTCTGCCCTCGGACTATTGATCTCCTTCAAAGGACGAGCCTCCCCCGTCTGCAAGTCAAGCAGCCATTGCTCACTCTCCTCATGCCAGATAGAGAAGTAGCCATAGTCCATCAGTGTGAAGAGGATATATTTCCCATCATAGGAAGGACGGGGCCATGTCAGGCTCTTTCCCATTGCAACGGCATTGAACAGGGTGTCCACATGATCGCCATAGGTACCTTTCTCGGGGTCAAAGGCTATTTTACAGAGGTTGTATTTCTCGTCTTTATAATGGGCAGGGTACTCTTGCTGCTTACAGGTCAGATAATACAGTGTCTTCCCATCCGGTGAGAACACGGGAGAGTTCTCCGACCAGTCTTTGGTCTGTAACAGGGTGTCTGTCAGTATCTCATGGGTAGCGGGATGATAGACGAACACATCGGACGAGAGGTCGAACACCTCTATCCGCTCATCCCGCTTCATGTGGAATCCCTGTCGTGTCTGGTTGGTAGAAAAGGCACAATAGTCACCGCTTGGATGCCAGTAGGGATAAACCATCGAACCACCCAGCAGGTCGTTCTTTGCCTTCAGCCACTCGCGTTTACCCTCTGTCTGAATCATGGTGGCACCATGGGCACCACGGACATGGAACACGAAATGGCTGGGGTCTGTACGGTTAGACATATGGCAGTTAAGACACTGTCCCGGCACTTGCGTATTATCAAAGATGGCTGTCTCGTCAAAATTAGACAGGTCACGCTGATAGAGTCCCATATGACTATAGATCTCATAGCCTGGAGCAATACGGCGATAGGTGATGCCCCACTCATCCAAAGCATAGGGACTGACATATATCTTAAAGTCCTGGTACTGCAACCATCTTCCGTCCTTGCGGACACAGACAGTGACGGTCAGCTCACCGCCTTTGTTCTGTTCCAGTAGGGCATGCCACTCTTTCAAATCAAAGTCGGCATAGTCCCCGTTGGCACGCAAGGAACCACCCTTGCTGCCTGTCACCTGTGCATCGACCCTGTCGATGCCCTCGCCAACAACGTCAAAGTTCAGCGGCGCTATTCCCACAGGGATCGTCACACCTATATAATCAGGATAGATAGCAGGCTGCTGCTTCACCATCTGCACATCAGTCGGTTCCTGCCGGCACCCTACCAGACCAACCAGCCCTACCAAACCTATCAATCCTATCAAAAAAAATCTCTTCATTTCACACCCATAAAATAATACCATGCTGTATTCTTGAAACGAGCCAGTTGCGGGGCATCCTTTCCACCTTGTGAGTAGATATTCACATACTCCCCGAACTGTCGCAATACCATATCATTGACATATCCCTGCGGGGGACGCTGCTTACGCTGCGCATAGGCAAAGACAACAGCTTCCTGACAACTGCGGGGGCGATAGCCTAAATGCAGACCGTCCACATAGATCATATAATTCATGAACGTATTGACATCACGGTTGAGCAACGGGGCTGCCAACAGGTACTGCAGGGCGAGACCGTTACGATGGTTATGCATCACCAGTTGTCCGAATATCTTATCCAGTTCCCGCTCACTAAACAGGAAATCGTCCTTCAGCCGTATCTGTCGCATCCGCCCATAGACAGGATGCTCGTTGATGGCTTTCTCATTACCCAGCAACGGCAGCGTACGCTCTGCCCACTGATGATAGGCAAGTGTCTTCTGCAGCATCTGCAGGTATTTCCTTGCCACCGCATATTCTCCATTCACCAGGTTGGTCTCTGCCAGCCGCTTCACGGCACGACAACTCTTCGCATAGTTAGGAATCGCCTCCATCGCCTCAAAAGCGAACTGCTGAGCGTTGTTGACAAGTCCTAACTGCCAATACACTTCCCCGGTCAGCAGGATAGAGGCGAAATTGCGTTCAAAGAGCGGCACGAGTCCTTGCATCCCATTCTGATAATAATCAAAAAGGCGCTCACCCAGTTGTCCTGACATACCTAAGGCAAGATTAGTGGCACATACCGTCATCGGAAGGTCTGGTGTCTTCTTATCCGCCTTGGCAAGAATAGCACGCCAGTTCTGACAACGCACCAGATAATCGTACTCCATCACCTCTGCTTTGCGGCTGTCATAGAACGAGGGACGTAACAACAAGAAAGCAGCAAGGAGTATCACTGCCTCAACGCATCCTGTGACGCGACCCCGTCGCAGCATGGGTACCCAGAACATGACAGCGGGTATCACCACACTCAGCACCATCGTGATGAGGAACATCCAGTAATAGACCTCCACGAAACGGTAATAATCTATACCGTAGAACAGACGGAACAAGGGATAGGGAACGAGCCAGGAACTTACCAAGATACATGCTAAGGCATAGATGATAGCAAGAACACCTATCAACAAGCCTGTCCACTTTGAGTCCATCGTCTGGAACTGACGTATGGTAACCCATGCGGCAAACATCAGTACGACAGGACCGGCAAGCCAGTAAAGGAGAGGTATCAATAATATAATAAGGTACACGCGAAGCCGTTTCCCTGCCACTTCATAAACCCACATCGTTGCCAAGGCAAGTATCAGGGCAATGGCAAAGGTCAATAACACACTCTCGTCACCTAACATCAACCAGAGGGACAGGACGGGTATGAAACTCAGGGCGTAATGTCCACTTGCCGTATCACTGACTGCCGCCATCAACCGCCATACCAGTCGGTGGATGATGACAAAGATAATGGCAAGCACCAGCGCACCCAATGCGTGGTTGATATAATACTGGATCAGATACTCAGCGACACAACGGGCAAAGCCGTCGGGCACGGCAAGCAGCTGTCCGATATAGTCACCGTCCATCAGGAACAGCTGATACTGCTCCTGGAATGACAGCAGGGCAGGACAGGCAAGCCACCAGAACAGGAACACCGCCACGCCAAACAGCAGCGACACCCCTATCTTCCAATATTTACTTAACAGGCTCATTGGTGTCTGCATCCATCGTTACTACCGTACCGTCAGGCATCGTACGCTTATAGGTCAGCGGAAACCGCTCTTTCAGGAAATCGCCCAGGATGGTACCTTCCATATTGGCAGCCATCTGACGGGTACGCTGCTTATAGGCGACATACATCTTTCTCGCCTGCTCTTCCACCTGGGCAGCACCGACAGAGTCTTTCTGTTGCTTCTTGGCAAAGGCGAGCCGTGTCAGTGGAGCACGTTCCTTCTGCGACTTCTCCGTCAGCTCTTTCCATACCTGCAGGGAGTCGTTCTGGGGTGTTCCCACTGCCGAACTGATGGTGTCAATCGTCACCTGGATATCTCCGGGTTCTGCCACTACGATCAACGGCTGTGTTCCAAAGCGGTAGTGATAGTCCAGCAGAATCTTGTATATCTGCATGGAATCGGGAGTAAACTCAAACTTGCCGTCCTTGATCTCGATGCTGTCAACTGTCTCTGCCGTGGCAGGACCGCTGAAAGGCACCAGGAAGATGCGCTTACCCTCATACTGCTCACCCACCACCGTTCCGTGGATCTTGCAGACCTTACTCTCTTGACATGCTACAAACACCATGGCAGCAACCGCCATCATACTGAAAAAAAGAATCTTTCTCATAACATTATCGTCTTCTATGCCGCGACCAAGTCGCAGCCCATTTACTTAATCTTCACTTTCACACGCTCATTCCCGAACACCTGCCGGATAGCCTCACGGGCATCGAAGTCAACCTTCACCTTGGTGAAGTCGGGGACATTATACGAGTCGAACATCTCGCGATAGAACTTCCGGGGGTTCTTCTGCGGCAACAGGAAGGGTTTGGTGACATGCCCCTTGTCGTCAACAGAGGCGAAGAAGAGCTGTGCATACATACCATTCTCCCGCTTCGAGGCAAACACAAACCAATGACTGTCGCTCGACCAGTTATGGTAACTCTCCGACTGACGGCTGTTCACCTCCTTCAAAGGGCGTGTCTCACCGGTATTCAAATCCATCAGCCAGAGGTCGGCATCGGGCTGGAAGACGGGGAAGTTACTGCGACTGGTCACATTATACATCATCCACCGGCCGTCATAAGAGGGACGTGCCAGCGTATAGCTGCGGTCATCACGGGGTCCGTTGAGCAGGGTGTCCACCTCATGGGTAAACTGTCCTTTCTCCGCATCAAAACCAATACGGCAGATGCTGCACTTCACCTTCATATACTCGGCAGGCACTTTGCATGCTTTCGAGGTACTATAGAACAGGTATTTCCCGTCATGCGAGAAGGCGGGGAATATCTCCAGGTCGGTCTCTGTCATCAGCTCGGGGGTGAGGATGAGCTCGTCTTTATTCACGTCGAGCAGTACCACATTACTGAAGTTATGATAACCCTCGATACGCTGTCCTGTACCCACAAAGAAACTCTGGTGGACGGCATTGGTGGCATAGGCACAGTAGTTGCCGGAGGGATGCCAGTAGGCATACGACCCTGCCGCCTTCGTGGAGTCGGTCTTGGTATCATACCATTTCTGCTTGCCGTCTGTCTGCACCAGCGTACCACCTCCCTCACCACGGACCTGAAGGGTGAAACGGGAGGGGTCTGTGCGGTTGGGGGTATGACAGTTCATACAACGGCCGGGCACTGCCGACTCCTGCAGCATGGCATATTCGTCAAAGGTATGGATGTCACGCTGGTACATACCGATATTACCTCCCACCTCATAGCCGGGGGCAATACGGCGATAGGTCACGCCCCAGTCGTCCAAGGCATAGGGACTGACATAAATCTTAAAGTCCTGGTACTGCAACCACTTGCCGTCCTTGCGGACACAGACAGTGACAGTCAACTCACCACCTTTATTCTGCTCCGTCAACTGGTGCCACTCCTCCATATCGAAATCGGCATAGTCCCCGTTGGCACGCAAGGAACCACCCTTGCTACCTGTCACCTGTGCATCGACCCTGTCGATGCCCTCTCCGATGACATTGAAGTTCAGCGGCGCTATTCCCACAGGAATCGTCACACCTATATAATCAGGATAGATAGCAGGCTGCTGTTTCACCAGCTGTACATCAGTAGGTTCCTGCCGGCACCCTACCAAACCTACCAGCCCAACCAAACCTATCAAAAGAAATCTCTTCATCGCTGCATCATCCTTTTAACATAAGCACCATACATCGAACCAGGCAGGTTGCCTTGTTTCTGGATACACTGCACGGCATCCTGATAACCTACCGGCATATAACGGTAGCCACCATATTGCTCTGCCCATGACATATACTGCATGACACCTTGTATATTTCCTCGCAGCAGCAGTTCACCGATGAAATAGTCGAGTGCCATCTTATTGTCGTGGTTTTCATTGAACAGCAACCCGAAAATCTTGTCTTTCTCCGCATGGCTATACAGGAAGTTCTCCTTGAAACGGATCTGACGCAAACGTCCTAACTGCGGATGGGCATTGATACGCTGCTCACGGGTCTTGGCATCTGCCGTAACCACACGACGTGCCTCCTCTGCCCAACCGCGATAGAACAGGCTCTTCTCCAACAGGTCGATATGCTTCAGGGCGGGTTTATAATGACCGTTCACCAGCATGCACTCGATGATACGCTTGGTGCAGCGACCGCTTTTCTTTCCGTTGAGGATACTCTCCTGGATGTCGAACATATAACGCTGGGCGGAGTTGACGAGTCCTAAGCGGTAGTATGCCTCCGCGGAAGGGAGGTTACTCGTCAGGTCACGCATCCTTGGCATGATGAGGGCATCGTCACCACTCTGGTAGAAGTCGAACATCCGCTCGGCAAGCAAACGCTTCTGCGAGAGGGCGAGGTTGACACTGTTCGACCAGAAAGGGGTGCGCACTGTCCGCTCCCCTGCCCGCTTGATAATCTTGTCCCATTGCTCATGGCGTATCTGATAGTCCTGCCATATCAGCTCATAGGTGTCTTTGTCATAGCCTTTCTGATAGGCATACCATCCTAATAAGAACAACAGAGCCACCTGCCAACCATACCAGACAACCCTACCATACCTACCATCCCTACAATACCTACCTTCCCTACAACACCTACCTATCCCCACCATCACGGCTGTCACCACAGGTATCAGCCACTGCAGCACAGGGATTTCCATCGGTACACGGAAATAGGTCATCGAGAGGGTAATCATCGTCATGGGCCATTGTACGAGGATCAAAGCGGAAATCAGTACCATGACGGCACCGACATACAGCAGTTCCCAACTCCATTTCCACCCGTAGAGGGCTACCCGCAGCATGGCATACAGCCATACCATCGGACCCAGCAACCAGTAGATAATAGGAATCAGCACCAAATCCCCTACAACACCTACCTTCCCTACTAGACCTACCTTCCCTACAACACCTGCCAGTCCTACCACCAGCACCAATGCCATCACATACGACAGCAGCACACTGACATTACCCATATGCCACCAGAGCAGGATGGGAACGACAAAACTCAACAGGTAGAAAGAGGAGGGCAACAACTTGGCAACCAACTGTTGCACCAGCATATAAAGGATAGCGAGCAACACGGCTCCTGCCCAGGGATAGTAATAGAACTGCGTGATGAACTCGCCCAGCCAGTCGGCAAAGCCTCCTGCCACACTCACACGCTCCCGGAAATAGTCGGTTGTCCATAAGAACAACTGATACTGCTCCTGGTACGACAGGGCATGCGGATACCCCATCCCCCAGAACAGCAACACTCCGATGCCCATCAGTAGCGTGAGTCCCCATTTCCAGTATCGTGTTAGCATAGCCATAATCCTTGCAAAGATACTAACACTTTTTGAACCCACCAAATTTATTTAAGTAAAAACGATGCCAGAAACCGAATGTGCGGATTTGAGAAAACAAAGGTTTCCGCCAAGGAAACCGATGGTTTCCCCGTAGGAACCCAATGGTTTCCTTAAGGGAACCAACCAGTTTACATTATCCGGACACCCTCTTAGCTTCGGTGTAAGACCATACAGCCATCAAGGCATATTATCACAAAAATACCTTGATTTCAGCTTTTATCTATCAATCTATCATATCATCTATCAAGTTATAATCACTTGAGAAACAAAAGATTACACAGGAAAATGACAGATTGACACTTTTTTCCGCAATTTTAAAAACACAGTTATATCAAAAAAACCGCCCCACATCTTCATGGATGCGGGGCGGTAGAATAAGATAAATACTATCAAGTATGATTCACATTACTCTTGCACTGGACGGATGGTCTGACCAAGAGCCACGCCATAGAAGAAAATATTGTCTAAGGCACCACCCTTCTCATTCATCACAAGGGCTGTAGGATTCTTGTTGGCTGTGATAGAACCGATAGAGCCATTGTACTGTTCAGGTCCTGTAGGGAAGTTATAAACTCCATCGACCACACCAGACCAGTAGAAGCCGTTCTGTCCTGCTCCGACAATCTCATTGCCGATACGATAGCCTGCCAACGGGAGGAATATGCTGTTGCCGTTAGGACCAGTTACCGTATAACCCTTCACACCATTTTGTGTACCAAGAGTCCATTCACACATTGTTACCAACTCTGCCAATTCCTCAGAGGTAGGCATACGCCATGAAGAGCCCCAGTTAGCAGTAGCGGCATCGTATTTACTCTCACCTGCTATACGATAAGCAAAGATATTGAGGTTGCTACCGCTATAGAGATAGGTAATGACCTCCTCACCTACAACGACTTTTCCGTCTTTAGTGAAGACAATCTGTCCTTCCTCAACAATAGTCTTGTCAAAGTCTTTAGGCTCGTAAGTATTGATAATTGTCGTATCTCGCTTAGCCTCAGCAGTCATATCACCTTTCTGTAACTCAAACAGGTCTTCCAGCTTTGGAGACTCGCCAACTACATAGTCACCGGTAGCCTTAGACTGTAGGGTGCCCGTCGGATCGCCCCATCCATAGTAGTTACCATATCCCTCAGCAGTAGTAGCGCCAACGTTATGGTCTGCCCATTTAACGCTCAGACCCAGGTCGACTGCCGTACCCGTTGACCCCGATGTGGGAACCACAGGTGTCGGAGAGTCGTCACTGCTACAAGCAACGGCAAATATCGTCAGGGCAGCGAAAGCCCCACCTTTTATATAATTCTTGATATTCATAAGTCTTATCATTTTAAATCATTAGTTTATAGATTTATTTTGCATTGAAGTGCCAGAAAGAAGCCTCACCCCAAGCACCCTGGCTACCACCATCAGGATATACCAGTGTCATCTGGCTGCCAGTTGCGTATACAACCTCGTAGGTACCAGGAATATTACCACCGGAGTTAATCTCGTATGGCCACAGGATAGACGTGGTTTTCAAGTCTGCTATCTTCCAATCGCTACCTGCTACTGGTACAAACTCATACGCACTTGAGCGGATCTCATTGCCATTGGCATCGTATGCTTTCAGAATACCATCGGTACCGAAGGTCATGTAAGCATTGAGGTCACCGTCACCGTGGTTAGTCCCATCCTCTGTATGCTGCAGCTGACCGTTGAATTCCTCAGAAGTGGTGACACCCCACCACTGACCGTTACCAGTGGTACCTACTGACTCACCAGTGCCAGGCTGGTAACCCATGTTACCCCAAACGGCACCAGTAACAGAAGGATCCCATGTCCAGGACTTTCCATCCTCATAACCTGCGACATTACCCATGAGGTCTGAGTTGCTGCAGAAATGCCAGAAGGAGGCTTCTCCCCATCCACCTTGGCTACCACCATCAGGATAAACGAGGGTCATCTTGTCGGATGTCAGGTAAACTATCTCATATTTTCCGGGGATGTTACCACCAGAGTTAATCTCGTACGGCCACAAGATAGCTTTTGTAACAAGGTCACCTACTTTCCATTCACCGGAGGGATTCCAACCTTCAACGGCATAGGTGTCAGTGCGGATAACTTTACCATTGGCATCGTAAGCATTCAGGATACCATCCTCAGAGAATGTCATGTATGCATTGAGGTCACCATCACCATGGTTAGTCCCATCCTCTGTATGCTGCAGCTGACCGTTGAATTCCTCAGAAGTGGTGACACCCCACCACTGACCGTTACCAGTGGTACCTACTGACTCACCAGTGCCAGGCTGGTAACCCATGTTACCCCAAACGGCACCTGTGATAGAAGGATCCCAATACCAAGTCTTCTCACCATACTCGTTAGAAGCCAGATAACGTACAGGCATCTCCAGTTCACCTGCTACCTGAAGTGTGAATTCCTTAGAAGCCACTACTTCCTCACCATCCTGATTAACGTAGCGGAAATAGACAGTCTGCAAAGGATCAGAACCACGCTTGGGGACGAAGTTGAACATACCACCGGCAGCACCGCTGGCGAGTTTAAACTCTGAACCATCAGCCTTTTTGTAGAAAATGAACACACTCGATACGCTAGGAATATTGTACTTAATCCAGTTACCATCGGCAGCCTCCTCATATCCCGTAATATTACCTGCCTCATCTTTGATAGCATTATATTGTGAGAAAGTAGCACCATCCAGCAACTTGTCTGCAGTAATATTGGTCACGTCGAAGCCTTTCTCCTCCTTCTGGGGGCTGCAAGCCGTCAACATGCCTAAAGCGACTGCGAACAATAATATTGATTTTTTCATATTGCTTTTCTTTTTTAATGTGATTATTAATAAACAGGTGTACCTGACATACTCCACTTGGTATCATCATACCAACCCTTGTTCTGGCTCAGCACCTCAGGATCATTGGCGATACTGATCTGTGCGGGAGGCTTAGGCAGGAAACCGTCGGTATCAGCATAACGCTGTGCCCAGCTGCTGCCACCAACCCCCTTACCATGACTCATCGTAGTCCAAGTTCCTGTGTAGTTCACACGAGTGCCCTCCTGTCTCTGCAGGGCAACGGCAGCCTCACAATTGGTTCCGCCATCCTTACCAGACCAGCGGCGCAGGTCATTGAAGCGGAGACCCTCACCGGCAAGCTCCCAACGACGCTCGTTTTTGATGTTAGCCCAAGAATAACCTGTCTGTGGGACACCGGCACGAGCCTGTACTCTGTTCATATAGGTAGCAGTACCTGTCAGCTCAGAGTGCATCAGCATCACGTCAGCAAGACGGAGCAATACGATGTCTGAGAAGTGGTCACCCTGGAAGGAGTTACCGTTAGGAGCTTCATTAGTGGTGTTCTTCCAACGCCATACGCCCCACCAAGGATAGTGACTACCACTAGTACCATCAGACTCAGGTGTCGTGATGCAAATCCATTTCTTATTGTAGTAACCAGCATCCTCAGAGCAAGAGGTCGTGAAATAGTATGCAGAGAGTTCGCTTGAAACATCAAGGATAGTTGCCTTCTTACGTGGGTCGCTGTTTGACCAGTCATCCCACAGGTTGGCATTGATAGTACCCTGTCCCCAGCCTTGTCCGAACGGATAAGTCTCTGGACCGCCATTGGTATGACCAGCACCATCGTCATCACAACGAAGACCAGTATAAAGTTCTACTTGGTTACAGAATCCCATACCGATTGTTCCATTCCAGGAGTTGGAGTTCATATACTGAACCTGGAACATCTCCTCAGAGTTACCGTTACCAGCCCAATATTTGTTCTGAGCAGCAAGATCTGCTACAAAACTATAAGTAGGAGCAGTCAACTCGTTGGTATATTGCCAGAGCAGACGGAAGTCTTCAACGAGGCTATAGCCACCATTGTTAATGGCATCCTCGAGGAAGGAGACAACCTGGGCTTTTGACAGAGATGTTCCTGCACCTTCCTGTGTGAAGTCAAAGGCTACATCAGCAAGAGAGGCATTGGCAAGCTCACCAGCCTTCTTATAGAAGCCCTCGTAGAACATATAGGCACGTGCCAGATAACCCTCAGCGGCACCCTTGGTGGCATGACCGTCACCCTTGGTGGTTGCACCATGTGACATCAGATTCGCTGCACTGGTAAAGTCTGCAAGGATGTGAGGGAAGATGACATCCTCAGCACTCTGCTGTGGACATGGATCGGGAGCCGATGCAGCCCAGTAGGCAGGAATATCCCCCCAGAACTGAACGCCCCAGAGATAGAACAGACCACGCATAAAGTAAGCCTCACCCAGCAACTGGTTACGAGTTTTCTCTTGACCAGTCCAGTCGAAAGCGTCAACAGCATAGATGATGGCATTGGCACGGGCAATACCTACATAAGTATTATGCCAAGCATTATCATAAAGAGACTCCTTATTGGTCATCAAATGACCTATGGCATGCGACTCTACATCACCAGTACCACCTGCACCATTGGCATCGTCAGACATGATGTATCCTACAAACCAAGGAGTTTCCAGAGGATTGGTACTCATCTGGTTCATCACGCCATAGAGTGCTGACAGCTCCTTGTTCAGGTCACCTGCTGAAGCAGGATAGTTACTGGTAGTCGCTGCTGTATAGTTTGCGGAATCGAGCTGACTATCACAAGAAGCAAGTGTGAAAGCGGCTGCGATTGCCATTAAAAATATCTTTTTCATATTCTTCTATTCTATTTTATGTTTTGAATTAGAACTTAATGCTTGCACCAACAATCCATGTACGTGCAGTAGGATACAGACCTACGTCGACACCGCGTGCCCAACTTTCCTTACCGCCAGAAGAACCGATCTCTGGGTCAACGCCAGTGTAACCAGTGATGGTTGCGATGTTCTGAGCCTGTACATAGAGACGGAGCTGCTGGAAAGGAGAGGACTTCCAAAGTTTGCAGAAGTCGTAGCCCAAGGTGATGTTCTGAATCTTGAAATAGTCACCTTTCTGCATGTAGCGGGTAGATACCCACTGGTCAGCCCTGGAACCTACAGCCAGACGAGGCTGTGTGTTGCTGGTGCCCTCACCATGCCAGCGGTCGAATACGTCAACCGTATAGTTCTGATACTGGTTAGCAAGCAGAGCGGTACGGTAGCACTGCATGATCTTATGACCGAAAGCGCCAGAACCTGTTACACCGAAGTCAATACCCTTCCACTCGAAGCCAAGGCTTACACCGAGGGTTACTTTCGGATGGGGGTTGCCAATCTCATGACGGTCCTCAGAGAGAGAGAGCTTACCATCCTTGTTATAGTCGTCCCAGATAGGATCACCTGGCTGAGCATCATCCATCACAGCCTTACCTGCTGCACGGGCAGCATCAATCTGAGCCTGGTTTTGCCAGATACCGCTGTAGGACATGCCAGAGAAGTAGCCGATAGGATGACCTGCCTCTACGAGGGAAATATAACCTGAGTTCTCAAATAATGCACTTATAACATCCTCGCCAATCTTACCAGATGCGGTACCCAAACGGGTTACTTCGTTCTTATTGGTAGCGAAGTTCACATTGGCATGGTAGTTGAAGTCCTTGCCAATCTTATCGCGCCAAGAGAGGGCAATCTCGACACCGGTGTTCTTTACGTCACCACCGTTGATCATAGCGGGTTCCTCATAACCAAGCACCTCGTTCATAGGAGCCTGTACCAGCCAGTCCTTCGTCTTCTTCACATACCAGTCGAAGGCAAGTCCCAGACGACCACTGAGGAAACGGGCATCCAAACCGACGTTCCACTGCTCAGAAGTCTCCCAGGTTACATCTGGGTTAGGAGCATTCTGAGCGTAAGCACCTGTTTGATAGGAATTACGATTAACAGTATTCAGCATGCTGCTGGAGAACTTGTAACCATAGTCAGCATATGACGTTGGAGAGAAAGCGATGTTGGACAGATAGTAGAAGTTACCGATGTTACAGTTACCGTTCTGTCCCCAAGAAGCACGGAGCTTCAAGAAGTCCAGCCATTTAGAAGTCTTTGCCATGAATGGCTCGTTGGTGATGACCCAACCTGCGGATACTGATGGGAAGGTACCCCAACGCTTGCCCTTGGCGAAGTTAGAGCTGCCATCGGTACGGAGGATAGCGGTCAGCATGTATTTCTCGTCGTAGTTCCAGTTGATACGACCGAAGAAAGAGGCGATATTGCCCTGGCGGGGATTGTCGTAACCAGAATGACCCTTCATGTATTTAGTCTCATAATTGGAAGGGATGTTGTAGTCCCAACCATTATATACAAGGGAATTCAAGTTTTCTGCACCTACCTCAAAGTTCATTTGCATTCCTGTGCTCCAATTAGAGCGTTCGAAGCTCTGACCAACCAGTACGTCGATAGTATGCTTACCCAGTTGAGGAAGAACGTATGACAAAGTATTCTCAATCGTGAAGCTGCTGCTCTCGTACTCGTTCATGCTCATGGTATAGCTGGTGCTTGCTCCTGTTGAGCTGGAACTGAATGGCAAACCGGTTTCACGATGGTTAGAACCACTGTAACCTGTATTGAACTGTCCACGATACTTCAGGTTCTTGATAGGCTCCACAATCCAGTAAACAGTAGCACCAAAACCGAAGTCACGATCCTTGCCCAGTGAACCGAAACCACCATTGAGGAAGCGGTTCAAAGGCTGAGAGTAAATCATATCACTGTAACCTGCGTGGTTAGCAGCATAGCTTGTCAAGGAGCCGTCGCCGTTATAAGGAATTACAAATGGAGAGGCAATATAGGCTTCCTGCATGATGTTCCAGTAGCCATTGCTCTCTGCAAGTGTGTGCGATTTGTGATACCAATAGGAAACATTCTCACCGATGGTCAGCAAATCGTGCTCGTCACCCAGCAGGTCCTTACCTTTCAGTACAACATGCTCAGAGTTGATACGACCGCCATAACGCTTGTATGATGATGCATTATCACCACCCATGATACCTTCGTTAGAGCTGTAGTTCAAACTTAGAGAGAACTTAGAACGGTCAGAGCCACCACTCAAGGTCACTGCATGGCTGAACTGAAGGGCATTCTTATTCTCATACTCTTTGAACCAGTCGGTACCCTTCCATCCGCCATTAACCTTTGCGAGAATGTCTGAAGGAAGCAAGTTACTCCAGTTGGTTGCTGTACCGTATGTATTGAAGTTGGTCTCGTTGACAACCTGCATCAGCTGCTGTGCGTTCAGCATACCAGGAACCTTATAGGCATTTGACCAACCTACATAACCGTCATATTGAATAGACAGCTTACCTGCCTTACCCTGCTTGGTAGTGACCAAGATCACACCGTTAGCGGCACGGGCACCGTAGATGGCTGCGGAGGCAGCGTCCTTCAGCACGTCGATGCTCTCGATGTCGTTAGGGTTCAAACCGTTCAAACCGTCATCAGCAGTACCTGCATTGATACCATCGATAATCAGCAACGGAGATGACTCACCAATAGTACCGACACCACGGATGTTTACCTTGAAACCCTTACCAGGCTGTGAAGAACTCTGGGTGATGTTCACACCAGGAGAACTTGCCTGCATGGCGGTCAGTGCGTTGGTGGTGTTCAGCTTGGCAATATCCTCACCCTTTACCTGAACAGTTGCACCGGTAACCAGTTTCTTCTTCTGGACACCGTAACCGACAACTACCACCTCATCCAGCAGGGCATTGTCCTCTTTCAGGGTGATGTTGAAATTAGCCTGATTGCCTGTGGCTACCTCCTGAGTCGTGTAGCCGATGTAAGAGATGACCAAGGTTGCACCTGGCTTCACGTTGAGTGTAAAGTTACCGTCGAAATCAGTAACGACACCATTGGTCGTTCCTTTCTCAACAACACTTGCACCAATCACGGGACCCTGTGAGTCACTGACGGTACCCGTGACCTTCTTCGTTGTCTGCTGAACAGCCTCCACCGATGCCTCGGGGTTAGCGGCCATTACAGGTGAGTACACGCCCAACAAAGAGCACGCACCCATCAGCAGCGCTGTCTTTTTAAATGCTTGATTCATACTTAAGTATTTTTCTTAGATTGATTGGATAAATACATTGTTAGATTTTAGATGAGTGGAGATTGTAAAATCCCCTTCCACGCCAAGTCCCTAGGACCCGCAATGGCAGTTTGTCATGATTCTTCTTTATGGCATAGTTTTTGGCTTTAAATTTTTATTTTATGTTAATAGTCGTTTATATTGTTTCTTCGTGAAGCTACAAATTCACGATGCAAAAATAAAACTTTTTTACGAAACGGCATTATCTTTTATTGACAAATTTTGATACTTTCTTGCTTTTTTGCCGATTTTCGAATGATTTGTTAACAAAACCGATACATTTTAGCCAATAAGTGTAAAATAGACAATATGCGTTTTTTGACGAAATGATAAGTCCGATAGCCTACATTTTTTGAAAATATACTACTAAGCCGAAGCTCCAGATGTTGGAAGTCGTTAGTTAGTTTCTTCATGGTGATTCGCGCATATATCTGGGTGGTAGTAATATTAGAATGTCCTAAAATACGACTGACACTTTCAATGGGCATTCCTTGGTTGAGAGCCATAATAGCGAAAGTGTGACGAGCACAGTGGAAGGTGACAGGTCTTGTGATACCACTCTCTTTCATGACTTGACGCAACCGCTTCGCTATGGCATGGTATCCGAGTCGGTCGAATATTTGCTCTTTCAGGGGGTCATTATAACGTTCGAGTATGGTAAGTGCCTGCGGCAGGAGTCTCACCTTGAAAGGAATACCAGTCTTGTGACGGGAAGTGATGATCCATTGGTAGCCATCAATCTCATAGATGTCTGTTTTTCGCAATGCCCTGATGTCAACAAAAGACATGCCGGTAAGGGCGGCAAATACAAAGATGTCACGAGTGTAGTTTTGCAGAGGATTGTCGAAATGACGGATCATCAACTGATGGAGTTCTTCTTCCGAGAGGTACTGCCGCTCTCGAATGTTTTTGGCAATATGAAACTCTGCAAAGGGGTTGGTGAGTATCAATCCTCGCTTATGTGCTCGTTGCACAACGCCTTTCAGCATCATACAGTTGAGCCAGATAGTACCATGCCGCAGTCCTCTTTCAACACTCAAATAGGTACTGAACCGATGGATGAAGTCTGGCTCTATTGAAGAGAGGGGAATGTCCTTCCTATGTTCCCACAACACTAGAAAATCTGCTACAAATTCTCTCGCGCGTACCATTATATTATAAGAGTGACAAGAACGATCCTTCCCAACCCTGACTGAGAATTGCTCATTGTCACGGTCGAAGGCTTCCAACAAGGTAATTGATTTGTTTTTCTGATATTTCCTCTTCATACCTGTAAAAAATATTTTATACATTCATCATCCACAAAGATACTGATAATTAATGAGATATCAAAACTTAATACTTAAGTATGAATCAAAAAATCAGAAAAACAGCGCTGCTGATGGGTGCGTGCTCTTTGTTGGGCGTGTACTCACCTGTAATGGCCGCTAACCCCGAGGCATCGGTGGAGGCTGTTCAGCAGACAACGAAGAAGGTCACGGGTACCGTCAGAGACTCACAGGGTCCCGTGATTGGTGCAAGTGTTGTTGAGAAAGGAACGACCAATGGTGTCGTTACTGATTTCGACGGTAACTTTACACTCAACGTGAAACCAGGTGCAACCCTGGTCATCTCTTACATCGGCTACACCACACAGGAGGTAGCCACAGGCAATCAGTCAAACTTCAACATCACCCTGCAGGAAGACAATGCCCTGCTGGATGAGGTTGTCGTAGTGGGTTACGGTGTCCAGAAGAAGAAACTGGTTACCGGTGCCACTGTTCAGGTAAAGGGTGAGGATGTCGCCAAGTTGAACACCACTCAGGTCCTCGGTGCTCTTCAAAGCCAGACTCCTGGTGTACAGATTACACAGACTTCTGGTCAAGCAGGATCTGGATTCAAGGTAAACATCCGTGGTATTGGTACCATTGGTGATTCATCACCATTATACGTTATCGATGGTGTTGCCGGTGCTGATATCAACGCACTAGCTCCCAGTGATATCGAGAGCATCGACGTGCTGAAGGATGCTGCCTCTGCTGCTATTTATGGATCACGTGCCGCCAACGGTGTTATCTTGGTGACCACCAAACAGGGTAAGGCAGGTAAAGTGCAAATCAGCTATGACGGTTACATAGGATGGCAGTATCTCGCCAAGAAACCTGATGTCCTGAATGCCAAAGAATTTATGTATGCACAAGACTTGATCGCCTTCAATGACGGTGGTCAGGCAAAGAATTGGGCAAACATGCTTCCTGCTAACATCTATTCTTCTATCATGGACGGAACTTGGCAGGGGACAAATTGGCTTGACGAGTCTTATCATAAAGGAGCTGTTGTCCAGAGCCATGCCATTAATGTGAATGGCGGCAATGACATCTCAACTTTCTCTTTAGGATTCAGCTACATTAACCAAGATGGTATTTTTGGCGGTAAGAATCAGTCTAAATATGAGCGTTACAACGTCCGACTCAATTCCGGCCATGTCATCATGAAGAGTGCTAAAGGTGATTTTGATGTTATTAAGATTGGAGAAAACTTCACTTTCAGTCACAATGGCAGTCAGGGTATTGACACAGGTAACATGTATTGGAACAACATGCATGACCTGTTGATTGGTAACCCACTGATGCCAGCATACATGGAAGACGGTCGTTATGTGACGAATGCTGAGTTGACAGAATTGGGCTACAACTTGGGTGTTCAACCAGCCAACCCGTTGGCAATGGCTGACACGAAAGGTCTTGGACTGCATTCCAACAAAGGATGGAGCATGACCCTTTCTGGAAACCTTCAGATTCAGCCTATCAAAAACTTGATTTTCCGTTCACAGTTCAACTATCGTCATGGTACAGGCTCTTATCGTTCGATGACTCGCAAACATGCAACAGGCTCAGATGTTGCCTCTCAGGATGGAGCCAGTCAGAGTTTGAACACATGGTCAAGCATATCATGGACTAATACCATTTCCTATCTGTTCAGCAAGAATGACCACACTTTTGATGTAGTGCTTGGTCAGGAAATCCAGAAGAACAGCTATGGTGAGAACTTGAACGCAAGTGGTAAGAACAACCTCTTCGAGAATGACTGGGATCGCGCATGGGTTGGAAATACTCAAAATAAGGTTCTAACGGATATCGCTGTTGGTGGTTCGCCAAATGGTGACTGGTCGATGGCATCTTGGTTTGGTCGTGCCAGCTACAACTATGCTGAGAAGTATATGGCTCAGTTCATGCTCCGTGCCGATGGTTCATCCAACTTTGCAAAAGGCAAGCGCTGGGGTTACTTCCCATCAGCTTCTGTAGGTTGGGTTGTTACTAACGAGAGTTTTATGGAGAAGACAAAGAGTTGGATGGATTTCCTGAAGCTCCGTATTTCTTGGGGACAGAACGGTAACCAGAGTATTTCCAACTTCCAGTATCTTTCTTCATATGCTTTTGACATATCAAGCGGATACTACTATGGAATGAATGGTAACTATGGTAACCATGAATCACAGACTACAGGTGGATATGCATCTGTACTTCCTAACCCTGATGTCACATGGGAGACTTCAGAGCAGTGGAACTTCGGTATCGACGCACGCTTTTTGAACAGCCGCTTGGGTCTTGCCTTCGATTACTACATCAAGAAGACCAAGGACTGGTTACTTCGTGCTCCTATACCAAGTGTATGGGGTCTTGGTGCTCCCTACGTAAATGGTGGTGATGTAGAGAACAAGGGTATCGAAATTGGTTTGAACTGGAATGACCGCATCGGTAAGGACTTCACCTACGGTGCAAACTTCAACCTTTCTTACAATAAGAATAAGGTGACAAAGATTAACAATGGTGAGGGAATCATTCACGGACCAGGTAGCGTACTCATCCAAGGCTCTGAGGAAGTATTCCGTGCCGAGGTTGGTGAGCCTATCGGTTTCTTCTATGGTATGAAGACTGCTGGTGTGTTCCAGAACCAAGATCAGATTGACGAGTGGAAGGCTACCTATACTGACAATCTCCATGGTGGTAATCCTATCCCAGGTGACTTGATATTCGTCGACACAAATGGTGATAACATCATCGATGCTTCTGACCGTTGCAATATCGGTGATCCACATCCTGATGTGAAAATCGGATTCGGTATCAATCTCGGTTATAAAGGATTTGACTTCTCAGTTACTGGTAATGGCGCATTCGGTCATCAGATTCTTCGCTCAACCAACAATGACTCTAACTTGGCAGACAACCTGAGCCGCAAACTGGTTTATGGTTCATGGCGTGGTGAAGGAACATCGAACTTCCTGCCCAGACTGAACAACCTGAAGAATATTAACTATATGACGATGTCTGAAATCTGGTTGGAGGATGCCAACTACGTAAAGATTCAGAACGTGACATTGGGATATGATTTCACTAAGATTTGGAAGACATCCCCATTCACACAGTTACGTCTCTATTTCACAGCTCAGAACCTCTTCACCTTTACCAAGTATACTGGCATGGATCCTGAGTTGGGTTCTGATGGTGGAACTGGTGATCAGGGCTTTGGCTGGGCAGCAGGTATCGACAATGGTTTCTACCCAACACCACGTACCTATATGATTGGTGTAAACATTAAATTCTAAAAAGAGTACACAAATATGAAAAAGATATTAGTATATGGTCTTTCCGCTGTTTTTGCTCTGACAAGTTGTGAGAAATTTCTTGACTCAGAGAACTATACAGGAAAGGATAGCGGAAACTTCCCCAAGACGGAGACAGATGTGAATCAGATGATTGCTGCGGTATATGAAGCATCATTCTACGAGCCGTTCCGCAACAATGACGTTGGTCAATATTTTACTTACTCTAACCTCGCATCGGATGACATGTACGGTGGTGGTGGAACTGATGACAAGGCAACGCAGGCTCTTGACCACTTCCTTTATGCCAATAATGAGCAGATGAACTCTCTGTGGAGCGCTGCCTATTCTGCTATTGCACGTGCCAATAACGCTTTGGCAAGCATCGATAATGTTGAGGACGAGGAATTACGCAACCAATCAAAGGGAGAATTGCTCTTTATGCGTGCTTTCAATTACTTCGACCTGACAAAATGCTTCGGTGCGGTTCCTATGGTTGCCAAGGCTCCGGAGTCTTTGTCGGAAGCTGAGGTTTCTCCAGAGCAAGTAGACTCAAAAGTCGTATTCGCCAAAATCGGCAGTGACTTGAAAGAGGCTTGGGAAATCATGCCCGAATACAAGTACGACCACTGGGCTACCTTGAGTTATGGAAAGGTTAGTAAATGGGCTGCCGGTGCTCTTTTGGCACGTGCGTTCCTTTTCTATACCGGATTCTTCGGTGAGGCAACGATGCCAACAGAAGAGGGTGAAGCTATCAGTGCAGATTACGTGAAAGGTGTATTGGATGATATCGTTACAAAATCCGGTCATGGTCTTTTGGACGACTATCGCTCACTTTGGCCGTACGCTAATGAAATCACCAAAAAGGACTATGACTATGTCAGCGATTTGGGGGAGACATGGAGTGAGGGTAATAAAGAAGTGCTTTTCGCCATCAGCTATACCTATTTGGCTGACTGGAGTGGCACACAATTGCACCAGAGCAACCAGTATGCCCTCTTCTTCGGTATCCGTAATGGCAACTGGGAAGGATCTCCTTCTTACAAACTAGGAGAGCCAGGAAGCACCTACCCATTTGGTACAGGTTGGGGTTGCGGACCAGTAAGTCCCAATTTCTATGAAGAATGGAAGGCAGCAGAGCCTAATGACAAACGTCGTGAAGCATCTGTTCTTGAATTCCCGGATGACTATGACTGGAGTAATACATCCAACTGGATGGAGGCAACAGGTTTGCACCAAAAGAAATACTGCGCCGTACGTTCTAATGGTGGTGACGCTTATTCCTTCTGTGCTCCTTTGTTCAGTGGCGATGGTGCTACAGGTCACTTCCAGGCTTCACACTGCCAGAGTCTGCCTCTTATCCGTTATGCCGATGTCTTGCTGATGCGTTCAGAGCTTTACCAGGACGCTAATAAAGGTATGAATGATGTTCGTGCCCGTGCAGGTCTTCCCGCTGTAGGCTATTCGCTCCAGGCTCTCCAGAACGAGCGTCGTTGGGAGCTTGCTTTCGAAGGTTATCGCTGGGATGACATGCGTCGCTGGGGTATTGCAGCTGCGTGCCTGGACAAACAGGTTGGCGGAGTCATACATAATGATGGCGTAAAAACCACAATGAAGGCACAAGGAGGATCTTACTCTTCTCGTTATAATGCAACAAAGGGATACTATCGTATTCCACAGGCGCAGGTCGACCTTTCTGGTGGTTCTATTAAACAGAATGCTGGCTGGGATGGCACAACAGGCTATTATGCCCAGTGGCAGGATCAATAACTTAAAAAAGAAAAACAATGAAGAAATCATTTATATTGAGCATGGTGGTAGTAGGTATGGCATTTACTGCATGTAACCCCAAGCAGGAGGATACCTACAAGAACGACCAGCCTTCAGTGACTGCAGAACAATTGCGTGCTAATAGTGCTGTAGTAGTAGAACAAGAAAACGGAAAGAACGTTAACTATGTGTACGTCACTTCTTCTGTTTCCACTCCATTACAGTGGACCAATGGTGTGACAACCTCTGTGAATCCCACAAGTGAGTTCTTGATGTTAGTAACCGGCGAACAGACTATTACTCTTACTGCCATGAATCCCGATGGTTCAAAGGTCAGTGTAGATTACCCCGTTAATATCGAGGTGTTATCTGACAACCATCCTGTTGACCCACATTGGGGTATTCTCTGTGGTGCAGGTTCTAAGACATGGACATGGGACGATTCTAAAGGTAATGTCTGGGGAAATGCTGGATTCTTAACTGGAACAGATGGTAATATCGGAACATGGTGGGGCGTTCCTCCTGCAGACATAAAGGGACAGCTTGAAGGTTACAGTTATGGCCTTGACGACTCTGGTAATGCTACTATGACATTCTCTCTTGCTGGCACATCTATCGTAAAGTCATCTGGCGGTTCTGGTACATTTAGTTTTGATTTCTCAGACGCTGCTCTGCTTGACAATACAGGAGTTAAAGGTGCTGACGCAGATAAGAGTAACCTCTGGGCTGTAGGTATACTGAAGACCACAGGCGATGGCGTTCTCTTCCCTGTTCAGATTAACACGGGAGCTATTGTTACCCAGCATTACATCAACTATATTGATGAAGACAAGATGACTCTTACTTATGCCTCCGATGGTACAGGAGGTTGGGGTGAAGCTACTTACTGGAATTTCAAGGCAGTGGAGTAATCCCCTTTCCCTAATATTCTACCGCCCCGCATCCTCATCCGATGCGGGGCGGTTTTGTTTTCCTTTCCCGTAAATTTTTCTGGGAAAGTTTGGAAGTTTGGATTTTTCTCTGTAACTTTGTGCCTAAGAAACATAACCCCTTAAAAGTTCGACATGAAAGTGTCAACTATAACTTCATGGAACAGAAAGAAAAGTCTTTATGTGAAATTGTAATGTATCAGCCAGATGAAACAATCCGGCTGGAAGTCCGTATGGTCGATGATACGGTATGGCTGACACAGGCTCAAATGGCGGAACTATTTTCTGTAAAAGAGCATACGATAACATATCATATAGGAAATATATAAGACAGATGAATTAGAAAGAAAAGGAACTGCTCGAAAAATTCGAGTAGTTCGAAAAGAAGGAATTCGTTATGTTAATCGAACTCTTGAATTCTTTAATCTGGATATGATTATATCGGTTGGATATAGGGTTAATTCCAAAAGAGGTGTAAAATTTCGTCAATGGGCTAATAATGTTTTGAAAGAATTTTTATTAAGGGGTTATGCGATAAATCAGCGGTTTGAACGATTAGAAAGGACTGTTGCAGAACAAGGAAAGAGAATTTCAGAGATACATGGTAAGATTGATTTCTATGTACAGACCTCTTTACCTCCACAGCAAGGTATTTTCTATGATGGACAAATAAAACGTCATAATGAGCAGTATTTGGCTATCGCTGTTGAGCAGTTCAATAAATCTCATGATCGTTTTTTAATGATAGATGAGGATGTTTATCATATTGGTGCCTCCATAAAGGATTTAGGTAAGAAATGGTTTGCTTTCACGTTGATGCAAGATATCAAAACTTCAGAGTTAATCAAAATGATGATAGCTTATGGTTCATAATTCTACCGCCCCCGCATCGTCATCCGATGCGGGGCGGTTTTTGTATCAACACTTTTGAAACTTATGGTAGGAAAATGCGTTCCAACTTACCTTCATAGGTAGGTATTGTCAGACGGATGGTGTCCAACTGAACGGTATCGGGAAGGAGGATACTGACGAAACGGCGACTGGTATAATACTGGGGAACCCCGCACTGGTCGTGCAATAGCCGGAAGACTGCTGTATGTGTCTGGTCACCATTCAACAGGATAGTATCCTGAGCCAGTCCAACCGACTGTGTCCCATCATTGTCATCAGCCTGCCCAGTCTTGAGCAACAGTCCAAGATTAAGATATTTCCCTTTCTTACTGAGCCACGCACTCTCCACACCCACCGGGTCTTCAGGTTGTTCATCCAGTCTCCAGTGTTCCTTTGCCCTCAAAGTGGGGACGACTCCCAAGGATACAGGTTCTGCCGTTGTCTCTGTCACCTTATTATAATATAAGAGGGCACGATAGACGGTATCTGGTGTCTCTATCCATTTAGCGATGGTTGGAAGGACAAAGGTATATTGGGTTCCATCATCCAGTGTGAAAGATGTCGCCTCCTTATTGCTATTAATAGAAAGTTCTACCAGTTCTGCCTGCATCAGCGAGTACTTGCCCTGTCCCTTGTCATAGCTGTCAGTGGTGCAGCTCATCAAATTGACAATTGACAACTGGCAATTGGCAATGATGAAAAGTCTAAGCAGTCGTTTCATGGGCGGCAAGATAGTTACGCAAAGGGTTAGCATACATGGTTAGCAGGCGTTCCCGCAGAAAAGCCTCATCCTTGTTGGGGATATTGATTTTTGCCAGTTGCCCGGCAAGGTACTCATTAAACCGTTGCACATCAGCATCAGCATACTGGTCAGCATAAGTCTTGTTTCCTTCCAGCTCATCCAAGGCAATATAGTTACAGGGATAGAGGCGGTAGTGGCTGTGTATCTCCTTATCCATGCGCTCGGCAACCGCTTTGAAAAACTCATTCTTGGGAAGGTCCTTCACTTCGTCAAGCCATTGATTAATAGGAGTACCGCAATGATAGTGTACCCTACCCTTATAGCCAAAGATACCCGTCTTCATATTGTCAAGATCATCCTGCTTGCTCTTCTTGAAGCCCGGGTTATCACGTTTCTGCTGGAACTCCTGCGCTTTCAGATAGTCACAGGGGTCATACTCATAACTTATTGTCAGAGGGACGATATTGAGTTCCTTCAGGTCACCACCCATTGCCATCATCTTCAATACAGACTCCTGGGTACGGTCGTCTGAGTCCTTTGCCCTGCCCTCCCGTTGTGCTATCCAGATATTCTCCTTTTTCTGGGTAACGGCATAATGGATATAGCTGCTCATTAACTGACTGCTGCGCATCATCTCATGCGCTGTCAAGCCACGACGCACGGTGAACGCCTTGTTCATACGCACCAGTCGCTTGATCCACGGATAGATCAACAGGTTATCACCAATACCAATCTCTACCGTTGTAGGATAGCCATGTTTGTTGAGTAGCACATCCAGAAAAGCGGAGTCAAGCACGATGTCACGATGGTTGCTGACAAACGTGTATCTCTCTTGAGTGGTGAGAGGTGAGTGGTGAGAAGTGAGAGAATTGTCGTCGAAAGTGAGACCGTCCGTATATTTACGGACGAAATACCAGACGACGGGTTTCATGAACCGGAGCTGGAAGTCCAGCGGTGTCTTCACACCGATAAAGGCAAGTCGCAACAAGCCATTACGTATAGATTTTGGCAACCAGGGCACGAATCCCTTCAGCAACAGAGAGAACTGACGGTCGTTTATCAGTTCCTCGAAAGCCTGTTTCATCTCTCCCTCAACATAAGGGCGAATCTCATCAAACTCTGCTGGTATATTCATCTTTTAGAATTGGTTTTCAACAATATCTGTCAGAACATCCGTCATACTCAATCCCGCAGCCTTTACCTGCTGAGGTATGAAACTGGTGGCTGTCATGCCTGGAGTGGTATTGATCTCCAACATATTTATCTTACCCTCTGGAGAGATGATATAATCAATACGGATGATACCGTTACAGCGAAGGATATCATAGATATGACTGGTAATCTCTCGCACACGGCGGGCGACATTCTCAGGAATACGGGCAGGGGTAATCTCCTGCACCTGACCATTATACTTGGCATTATAGTCAAAGAACTCATTCTGGGTGACGACCTCTGTAATGGGGAACGGCACGGATTTCTCCTTGGTCTTGTAGATACCCATGGTAATCTCCGTACCCTCCAGATACTGTTCTACCATCACCTCAGGGCTCTCCATCATCGCCTTACGGATGGCAGGAGCAAGCTGGTCTTTCTCCTTCACCTTCGACACACCAAAGGACGAGCCATCGGCAGCAGGCTTCACGAAACAAGGCATGCCGATACGCTGTTCTATCTCGTCGTCACTGACCAGTTCCTCATAACCTTTGCGAATCAGCAGGGAGTCTGCGACGGCAACACCATAGCCACGAAGATACTGGTTGAGCACGAATTTGTCGAACGTCATCGCCTCCACCAAGACACCACTGGTACTATAAGGTACGCGCACCAGATCAAAATAGCCCTGCATGATACCATTCTCTCCCGGTGTACCATGGATAGTGATATAGGCATAGTCAAAACGCTTCGCCTTTCCATTCTCTACAAACGAGAAGTCGTTGCGGTCGATACGGGCTGTCGTACCGTCACGAAGTTCCACATTCCACTCCTGTCCTTTCACATCGACAATATACACATCATATCGTTCTTTGTCGAAGAACGAATAGAGACCTTGGGCTGAGCGCAATGATACGTCGTGCTCAGAAGAATCACCACCACAGACGATGGCTATCACACGTTTTTCCTTTTTCATCTTATTTCGTTATTTTTATTATTTCGATATTTCGTTATTCCGAGAGCCGAGATCCGAGATCCGAGATTATGAAATCCCGAGATTGCGACCGTAATTCCGCCATTTATCAACCAGTGCCGCCATGTCATCGGCAAGTTCGGACGTGAAGTCCATCTGTTCACCAGTAGCGGGATGGACGAAGCCCAGTGTCTTGGCATGTAATGCCTGACGGTTGCAGAGCTTAAAACAGTTCTGGATATATGCCTTATAGGAGGCTGTACGTTCTCCACGCAGGACCTCCGTCCCCCCATAGCGTTCATCACCAAAGAGCGGATGCCCTATATGCTTCATGTGTGCCCTGATCTGATGGGTACGCCCTGTCTCCAGACGGCACTCCACCAAGGTCACATAGCCGTAGCGTTCCAATACTTTGTAATGTGTGACGGCACTCTTGCCCATCTCAGAGCCGGGAGGAAACACTGCCATGCGGAGACGGTCTTTCGGGTCACGTCCGATATTTCCCTCAATACGACCTGTATCCTCCGTGAAGTTACCCCATACCAATGCCTGATAGCTACGATGAGTGTCATGGTTGAAGAACTGTGCTCCCAGCTCTGTCTTTGCCTCAGGAGTCTTCGCGATGACCAGTAGTCCGCTGGTGTCCTTGTCTATACGATGCACCAAACCGACAGACGGGTCATTAGGATCGTAAGAGGGCAGATCACGCAGATGCCACGCTATGGCATTGACTAATGTCCCGTGGAAGTTTCCACACCCCGGATGTACCACCAAGCCGGCAGGCTTATTGATCACCATCAGCTGGTCATCCTCATAGACAATATCCAATGGAATGTCCTCCGGTTCTATCGTCGTATCATAATGCGGACGGTCGAGCATCAAAGTGATAATATCACCCGGACGCACCTTATAGTTACTCTTGACAGGCTTTCCGTTGACTTGGATAAACCCAGCGTCAGCCGCTTTCTGGATACGGTTGCGAGAGGAATGCTGTACATGCTCCGACATATACTTGTCGATGCGAACCGGTTGCTGACCATGATCCACCTCCATCCGAAGATGTTCGTACAGGTCAGAGCGTCCCTCGTCATCATCCTCCATCAAGGAGATATCTTCCAGTTCCTCTATCATGGTGCCGTTACCTCCACAAACTCATCAACCTCGCCTGTCGTCGGTTGTTTCTCATTCATCCCCTCCATAGGGTCAGCCTCATAGGTCGGATCCACATAATCATACAATACGGAATCTTCCTCGTCATAGGAGCCCGTTCCTATCATCAGCGTCAGCGGGTAATCTATGGGAACACGGTCACCATTCGACACTCTCCTGCCGCGACAGATGATGCCATAGACCCAGTCTTTCTCTCCCACCACCTTCTGAGGCTCAGTCAAGCGAAAGCCCATCGCCATCAGTTTCGCCTCAGCTTCACGGTAACTGGAGTTGTCAACAATATCCGGTATCGCAAAGGTGGGCGACGAGGGAGAGTTGACCGTCACGTATATAGCATGACCTGCCTTCACCTTCGTTCCGACCCCTGGAGTCTGCGCCAGGATACAGTCGGCAGGCATCGTCTTCTGATAACCAGAGTCACTGACAATGATATTCAGCCCTTCCTCCTCCAACAGAAGTCGTGCCTTGTGATAGGACATCCCTTTCAATTCGGGTACGGCAATCCCCTCACCATGATGAGTATAGAGGTCCAGTCCGAACTTCACAACGACACAAAGCAGTATGACGACAACTGCCATGGCAAACAAGTTGAGAAGCACGTAATGACTGGCTATCTTATTCCAAATTTCCTTCACGTTCATTAATTATATATTAAGTCCTCACTTTTCTAAACGGCAAAAATACGAAGAATAATCGACAATGCCAAATAATCAACAAAAAAAAATCGAGAGTTCACCTTACGGTTACTCCCGATATTTCTTCCATTTACTCTTTAAAAACAGAGATTACTTTCCGTGATGCTCTGAAGAAACGGTCAACTTCTTACGACCTTTTGCACGGCGAGAAGCCAATACACGGCGACCATTCTTTGTTGCCATACGCTCGCGGAAACCATGCTTGTTCACGCGGCGGCGATTGTGCGGCTGAAATGTTCTTTTCATTGTTATCTATCTTTTTTGTTGTTATTATTCCACGAATCGGGTTGCAAAAGTACACATAATTTTCGAAATACACAAGTTTTCCTTCATTAATTTTGGATTTTTCCCCTTTTATTAGTAATTTTGCACCCGCAAAACGAGAGATATACATTATTAAAATAGCTATTTTATATGATTAATTCACAAGACATTAAGAAAGGAACCGCTATCCGCATGGACGGTTCTATTTGGGTTTGCATCGATTTCCAGCATCGTAAGCCAGGTAAGGGTAACACCATCATGAACATCAAGATGAAGAATGTTACTGACGGTCGTGTCCTGGAGCGTCGTTACAACATCGGTGAGAAACTGGAGGATGTAGTTATCGAGCACCGTGACTACCAGTATCTTTATGAGGATCAGGAAGGCCGTATCTTCATGAACCAGGAGAGCTTCGAGCAGATTCCCATCGCCAACGACCTCGTGATCGGTCACGAGTACATGAAGGAAGGTGACGTGGTATCTGTTGTCAGCGACACTACTGACGGTACTATTCTCTATGCCGAGATGCCAGTGAAGACCAACCTCCGTGTGACTCACTCTGAGCCAGGCATCAAGGGTGACACTGCCACCAACGCTACCAAGCCTGCTACACTGGAGACTGGCGTAGAGGTTCGCGTTCCCTTGTTCATCAACGAGGGCGACCTGATTCAGGTTGACACTCGTGACGGCAGCTACCTGAACCGCGTGAAGGAATAATGAAATATTCGATCATCGTCCCAGTATTTAATCGCCCCGACGAAGTGGACGAGTTGCTTGAGAGCCTATGCTCCCAGACTCAGAAAGACTTTGAGGTGGTGATTGTTGAGGACGGGTCGGAAAAGACTTGCAAGGATGTTTGCGACAAGTACGCAAACATCCTTGATTTGCATTATTACTATAAGGACAACAGCGGTCCGGGACAAAGCCGCAACTATGGAGTGGAGCGTGCTCATGGCGAGTACGTCATTATTCTCGACTCTGACGTGGTACTGCCTGAGGGTTATTTGATGGCAATCAACTCTCAACTCTCAACTCTCAACTCTCAACTAACATGTTGGGGCGGTCCCGATGCTTCTCATCCCTCTTTCACTCCCGTACAGAAAGCCATCTCCTACTCGATGACCTCCTTCTTCACGACAGGTGGCATCCGAGGTGGCAAGAAGAAACTCGACAAGTTCTACCCCCGTTCCTTCAATATGGGTATCCGTCGGGATGTCTACCAGCAACTGGGCGGTTTCTCAAAGATGCGCTTCGGCGAGGATATCGACTTCAGTTACCGTATCGTGGAGGCAGGCTATCAGCCACAGCTGTTCCCTGACGCATGGGTATGGCATAAGCGCCGTACGGATTTCCGCAAGTTCTTCCGACAGGTATATAACAGCGGTATTGCCCGCATCAATTTAGAGAAGCGCCACCCCGGCACCCTCAAGTTGGTACATCTGCTGCCTACTGTATTCACCGTCGGAGTGATTACACTGATTCTCATTTCTGCTGTCGGACGTGTCCTGATGCACTATGATGACGTACACCGTTGGTTCTGGCTCTGTGCCGCTCCCTGGTTACCGATTATACTCTACAGTCTTATTATTCTCATCGACTCCACCTTCCAGAACAAGAGTCTGAAAGTAGGACTCCTCAGCATCCCCGCCGCCTTCGTGCAACTGATGGGGTACGGACTGGGATTCATTGAGAGTTGGTGGAAACGATGTGTACTTAAACAAGACGAGTTTACTGCTTTCGAGAAGAATTTCTATTCATAAAAAAAAACAAACCACCCTTATTCTTTTTGTTATCAACGAGCATGGAAAAACTTAATATCAACCAGTGGGCGGAAGAAGACCGTCCACGGGAGAAGATGATGCGGCAGGGGGCTGATACCCTCAGCAACGCAGAACTATTGGCGATACTGATAGGTTCCGGTTCTGCCAAAGAGAGTGCCGTCGATCTGATGAAACACGTACTCAACGACTGCAACAACCATCTCAACACGTTAGGGAAGATGCCCATACATTCTTTGTGTAACTACAACGGTATCGGTGAGGCAAAGGCGATCTCCATCCTTGCTGCCTGCGAGTTAGGGAAACGGCGGCAGCTGGAGACTGCTGAGGAGCGCCCCGACTGTGGTACGGCAACCCGTATCTACAACCACATGCGCCCCGTGATGCAGGACCTGGACACGGAGGAGTTCTGGATTCTGCTGATGAACCAGAACTATAAACTCATCAAGAAGATGCGGGTCTCGCATGGTGGCATCACCGAGGTGGCTGTCGACATCCGTATCATCCTCAAGGAAGCTATCCTTGCCAATGCCACCATCCTCGCCGTCTGCCACAACCACCCTTCGGGTAACCTGCGTCCCAGCAAGGAGGACGACCACCTGACGGAGAACCTGCAGAAAGCATGCAGGGTGATGCGCATCCATTTCCTCGACCATGTCATCGTGACGGATGGGTATTATTACAGCTACCACGAGGAGGGACGCATCTGAGTGTTTTGCAATCTGGTTGCAGAAAACGGTATTTTTTCTCCGCTTGCAATCAGGTTGCGAAACTCTTTCCATACCTTTGCAGTCAGAAAACAAATAAATAGCAAAGGTATGTCACACGAACATCATCATCACGAGTGCTGTGAACATGAGCATCATCACGAACATCATCATGAGCACCATCACGAGCATCATCATGAGCATAGCTCAAAGCAGCAACTGACACTCATCATCCTAACCACCATCCTTCTGGTGGCAGCCGTCATCATTGAGAAAAACAGCAACCTGCCTACCTGGCAGCTGCTGTTGGTATATCTTGTCCCCTACCTGCTCATCGGACATGACACATTGAAAGAGGCTGTAGAGGGTGTGATGCATGGGGATGCCTTTAACGAGCACTTCCTCATGTCCGTTGCCACCATCGGTGCACTCTGCATCGGTTTCCTGCCCGGAGCAGAGACACAGTTCCCTGAGGCGGTCTTCGTCATGCTCTTCTTCCAAGTAGGTGAACTCTTCGAGGGCTATGCCGAGGGAAAGAGCCGTGAGAGTATCGCCCACCTCATGGACATCCGTCCGGACGTAGCTCATGTAGAGGTGAGGGGCGAGAGGTTAGAGGTGAGGGACATGAATCCCGACCAAGTGGCGGTTGGTAATGTCATCGTGATTCGCCCCGGTGAGAAAGTGCCCCTTGACGGTGTTGTCATTGAAGGTTCCTCCGCCTTGAACACTACCGCCCTGACTGGAGAGAGCATGCCTCGGGAGATCGGCATTGACGATGAGGTCATCTCCGGCTGTGTCAACCTCTCCGGTGTCATTAAGGTACGCACGACGAAAAATTTTGGGGAGAGTACCGTTTCTAAGATTATCGAGTTGGTGGAGCATGCCACGGAGCATCAGTCAAAGAGTGAGGCTTTCATCACCAGATTTGCCCGTGTCTATACCCCTATTGTGGTCTTTGCCGCAATTGCCCTCGCCATTCTCCCACCCCTTATCCTCTTCCTCACCACCCACCTCTCACCGCTCACCTCTTTCCCGACATGGCTGTACCGCGCCTTGCTGTTCCTCGTTGTCTCTTGCCCCTGCGCGCTGGTTATCAGCGTGCCCCTCACCTTCTTCGGGGGTATCGGCGGAGCTTCCCGACATGGTATCCTGATCAAGGGTGCCAACATGATGGATCTGCTCGCCAAGGCACAGACCGTTATCTTCGACAAGACGGGAACACTGACCCACGGACAGTTTGCCGTGGAGGCTGTGCACCCGGACTCCTGTGATGAGCACCAGCTGCTGCACCTCGCCGCCCATGTGGAGCATTTCTCTACCCACCCCATCGGTGCCGCACTCCGTGACGCTTTCCCTGACGAGGCGACAGATGGCTGCCGTCTTTCCGATGTTGAGGAGATTGCCGGACAGGGTATCAAGGCAAATGTGGAAGGTAAGGTTGTTTGTGTCGGTAATACCAAGATGATGGATGCCGTTGGAGCCAAATGCCACGACTGCCCACGTTGTGGACATGAACACCAATCTGTTACGGGGACCATCATCCATGTAGCCATTGACGGTGTCTATGCCGGGCATATCGTCATCAACGACAAGATCAAGGAGGACAGTGCCGAGGCTGTCAGACTGTTGAAAGAGTTAGGGGTCAGCAAGACCGTTATGCTGACTGGCGACCGTGAGGCGGTGGCATCTCATGTCGCCCAGCAACTGCAACTCGATGAGTATCATGCCGAATTGCTCCCTGCTGACAAGGTTGCCTATATGGAACAGCTCTCAACTCTCAACTCTCAACTCTCAACCCTATTCGTCGGTGACGGTATCAACGACGCTCCCGTCCTTGCCCGTGCCGATGTCGGTATCGCCATGGGAGGACTGGGCAGTGACGCTGCCATCGAGGCTGCCGACGTGGTACTGATGGACGACCATCCCTCGAAGATAGCCCTTGCCATCCACATTGCCCGCCGTACCCTTCGCATCGCCCGTCAGAACGTATGGCTTGCTATCGGCATTAAGGTCGCCGTCCTTATCCTTGCCACCTTCGGTCTCGCCACCATGTGGCTCGCCGTCTTCGCTGATGTCGGTGTCACCGTCCTTGCCGTCCTCAATGCGATGCGGGCACTGCAAAAATAAGTTACTTGGGATATGAAAAGAAAAGCAAGCTTTCCTTTTGCATTTCACTCGTTTTTTCGTAATTTTGCCATTAAATATGGCGAAGTTACTACAACTCGGCATAAAAAACAAATGAATTTGTTTTGTTCTGCTCTCGTTTTTTCGTAATTTTGCAGTCAGATAATACAGCAAGAGATGACACAAGAAGAAAAAACGCTACTGGAGGAACGGATTGTTGACGTGCTGAAGACCGTCTACGACCCGGAGATTCCTGTGAATATCTATGACCTCGGCATGATTTACAAAATCGATGTCCAGGAGGATGCCTCTGTGGAACTTGACATGACCTTCACAGCACCCAACTGCCCTGCTGCCGACTTTATATTAGAAGATGTACGCACGAAGGTGGAGGGGGTGGCTGGTATCACCTCCGCCAATGTCAACCTCGTCTTCGAGCCTGCCTGGGATCAGTCGATGATGTCAGAAGAAGCAAGGGTCGAACTGGGACTGGACTGATAAAGGTGAAAAAGTAAAAAGGTGAAAAAGTGAAGAATGTCTATTTCCTTTCCGATGCCCACCTAGGGTCACTTGCCATCCCCCACCAGCGGATGCAGGAACGTCGCTTGGTCCGTTTCCTTGACTCCATCAAGGAGAAGGCTGCTGCTGTCTATCTGTTGGGAGATATGTTCGATTTCTGGTATGAATACAAATATGTCGTACCCAAAGGCTATACCCGTTTCTTAGGAAAACTATCGGAATTGACAGATATGGGCGTTGAGGTGCATTACTTCACAGGTAATCACGATATCTGGGCTTACGGCTATTTGGAAAAGGAATGTGGTGTCATCCTGCATAAAAAAGCAGAGACGACAGAGATTTACGGCAAGGAGTTCTTCCTTGCCCACGGTGACGGCATGGGTGACCCAAACAAGTCATTCAAGGTCATCCGTGCTATCTTCCATAACAAGGTATGCCAATGGCTCTTCTCTGCCCTGCATCCCCGTTGGGGTGTCAGTTTTGGACTGACATGGGCAAAGCATAGTTATATCAAGCACAAGGAGTCTGACGAACCTGTCTATCTGGGAGAAGAAAAGGAGCATCTGGTACTCTTTGCCAAAGACTATATCGAGGACCATCCGAATATTGATTATTTCATCTTCGGGCACCGTCATATCGAGCTCGACATCAAACTGGCACGTCATACCCGACTGATGATCTTAGGCGACTGGATCAGCCAGTTCACCTATGCCGTCTTCGATGGGGAACACATGTTCCTGGAGGAATACGTAGAGGGCGAGAGCCAACCATAAGAATACCTAACCCCAAAAATGATGAATTACTTTAAACTAATCCTCACCACCCTCCTTCTACTGGTCATCACCAGTTGTAGCCAACAGCCGCCGAGGCATGTCATCGGCATATCCCAATGCTCCGGTGATATCTGGCGTGACAAGCAGAATGCGGAGTTGCGCATGGGTGCCTATATCCAAGGTGATGTGGAACTACGGTTCGCCTCTGCCTACGACAGTGACCAACGGCAGATCCAGCAGATAGACAGTCTGATCGCCACAGGCATCGACCTGCTGATCGTGGCTCCTAACCAGGTGGCGACAATCTCACCCGCCATCGACCGTGCCTATGACAAGGGCATTCCCGTCATCGTCTTCGAGCGTAAGACCAATTCCCGGAAATACACCGCCTTCATCAGTGCCGACAACTATGAGATGGGACGTACGATGGGAGAACACATCGCCCGGCAACTGAAGGGGAAAGGGAATATCCTCGAGATCAAGGGACTCAAGGACTCCTCCCCTGCCATCGAGCGTCATAACGGTTTCATGGAGGCGTTGAGCCACTACCCGCAGATACAACTCATAGACACCCTGCAGGGCGACTGGACAGAGGAGAGCGGCTACACGGCTGTTAAAAACTATCAAGGTGACCTCAGCCATATCGATTTCGTTTTCGCACAAAACGACCGCATGGCGATGGGTGCCCGCAAAGCTATGAAAGAGAAAGGCATTACCTATCCCACCAAATTCTGTGGTATCGACGGTCTGCCGGGCAAAGGTGGGGGCATCGAACTGGTCCGCGACTCCCTGCTGGATGCCAGCTATATCTATCCTACCCATGGCGACCAGCTCATCCAACTCGCCATCAATATCCTTGAGGACAAGCCATACGAGAAAGAGAACCTCCTGAAATCGGCACTCGTCACCCGTGACAATGCCAATGTGCTCTTGATGGAGAGTGAGGAGACCATGCGGCAGACAGCATACCTCGATCAGTTGCATGAAAAAGCAGACACCTACCTGCAACAGCTCGGCACCCAGCGTGCCATCACCATCCTCATGGCGGTTATTATCCTGATCATCACTGCCAGCGCCGTTATCATCATTATGAACATGCGCCGCCGGCACCGACTGGAGCGACAGGCTTTCTCCATGGTCGTGAATGTTCCTGCCGAGGAAAATACTCCTACCCCAGTCCTGACGGAGGTCACCCAAGAGGAGAAAGGTCAGATAGAGGCAGACAATGATGCCCGTTTCCTGGAACGTCTGCGACAGCAGGTACAGGAGCAGATGACAAACAGTGACTTCAGCGTCGAGGATCTGGCAGCACAGATGGGAGTCAGCCGTGTGCAACTTTACCGCAAAGTAAAGACACAGACGGGTCGTACTCCTGTGGACATCATCCGCCTGAGCCGTCTCAACCGCAGTAAGATTCTGCTACAGGCCACCGACCTCTCCGTGAGTGAGATAGCTTATCAGGTAGGCTTCACGGCACCCAGTTACTTCACCAAATGTTTCAAGGAGGAGTTCGGAATGTTACCCGGTGACACGAGGAAATCCTAATAAAAATCGTTCAATGACTAACAAAAATGTTACATTGAACGATTTTTTTAGTTCTTTGAAACATCTGTTTTATCCTCCGTCTATAAATAGAAGTACTTTTGCAGCAGTTAACAAAAGTACTAACCAAATTAACAAGCAAATGAAACAAACAAAGAGACTGATTGTGAGTTTCTTCTCCTTGCTTCTTTGTACAATAATGTACGCGCAAGAGATTGGCGGTAATGTCGTCGATGCCACAGGTGAGCCTGTCATCGGTGCCACCGTCATGGAGAAAGGAACGTCAAACGGAACTGTTACCGATTTCGACGGTAACTTCAAGTTGAAGGTGGCTGCTGGTAAGACACTGACCTTCTCTTACATCGGCCTTCAGACCCAGGAGTTGCCTGCTGCTGATGGCATGAAAGTCACCATGCAAGACGATGCCCTGGCATTGAACGAGGTGGTCGTAACGGGTTATACCACCCAGCGTAAGGCTGACCTGACGGGTGCCGTCTCTGTTGTCAGTGTTAGCGAGCTTGCCAAGCAGAACGAGAACAACCCCATCAAGGCGATGCAGGGACGTGTCCCTGGCATGAACATCTCTGCAGACGGTGCTCCCTCTGGTTCTGCCACTGTCCGCATCCGTGGTATCGGTACCCTGAACAACAACGATCCTCTTTACATCATCGATGGTGTCCCCACGAAGGCTGGAATGCATGAGTTGAATGGTAACGACATTGAGTCTATTCAGGTATTGAAGGATGCCGCCTCTGCCTCTATCTATGGTAGCCGTGCAGCCAATGGTGTCATCATCATCACCACCAAGAAGGGTAAGGAAGGTAAGATAAAGATTGACTTCGATGCCAGCATCTCCGTCCAGACCTATGCCCATAAGATGGAAGTGCTCAATGCCAAGGAGTTCGGAAAGGTCATGTGGCAGGGATATGTCAACGACGGTCTCGACCCCAACCAAAACGGTTTAGGTTATCGTTACGACTGGGGCTATAACGCCCAGGGTATTCCCACCCTCAACGGTATCACGATGAATAAATACCTCGATGTCGCAGGCACCACTCCCGCCGCCGACACCGATTGGTTCAAGGAGACCACCCGTACGGGTCTTATCCAGCAGTATAACGTATCGCTGAGCAGCGGTTCCGAGAGAAGTTCCTCTTTCTTCTCCGTCGGTTACTATGGCAACAAGGGTATCATCAAGCAGTCCGACTTCAACCGTATCTCTGCCCGTATCAACACAGAGTATAAGTTGCTGAAGATAAAAGATCTAGATGTCATCACCATTGGTGAGCACTTCACCTTGAACCGTACCAGTGAGGTACAGGCTCCTGGCGGTTTCCTCCAGAACGTATTGCAGTTCAACCCCTCACTGCCCGTTCGCACGACCAACGGCGACTATGCCGGTCCGGTAGGTGGCTATCCTGACCGTGAGAACCCGCTGGCACGTCTCGACCGTAATTCTGACAACCGCTATACCTACTGGCGTTTGTTCGGAGACGCTTATATCGACATCAACCCCCTGAAAGACTTCCATATCCGCTCTTCTTTCGGACTTGACTATAGTCAGAAGGAGCAGCGCATCTTCACCTACCCTGTCACTGAGGGTACGGTGGCAAACCCCATTAATGGCGTGGAAGGCAAGCAGGAACACTGGACCAAATGGATGTGGAACGCCATTGCAACCTACAACCTGGAGATTGGCAAGCACCGCGGTGATGCCATGGTAGGTATGGAGATCAACCGTGAGGACGATAAATGGTTCAGTGGCAAGAAGTACGACTATGCCATTCTGAATCCCGACTATATGTGGCCAAACGCCGGTGTCGGTGAGGCTGAGGCATACGGTAATGGCGGTGGTTTCACCCTGGTATCTTTCTTCGGAAAAGTGAACTACACCTACGATGACAAGTATATGGCATCTTTCACCATCCGTCACGACGGTTCAAGCCGTTTCGGTAAGAACCACCGCTATGGTACATTCCCCTCTGTCTCTGCCGGTTGGCGTATCAATCAGGAGAAGTTCCTGAAGGACGTGTCATGGATTGACAACCTGAAGCTCCGTGCCTCTTGGGGTCAGACGGGTAACCAGGAGATAGACAATATCGCCCGTTACACCATCTTCGAGAGTAACTATGGTGAGGCAGGCTTCGGTGGACAAAGTTACGGAACCAGTTACGACATTGCCGGCACCAACGGTGGTCAGCAGTTGCCGAGTGGTTTCAAGCGTAACCAGTTGGGTAATGACGACCTGAAATGGGAGACCACCACACAGACCAACCTCGGTCTTGACTTCGGTCTCTTCCGTAATGCGCTCTACGGCTCTTTCGAGTGGTATTACAAAAAGACCAAGGACATCCTGGTTTACATGCCGGGTATCGGTGTGATGGGTGAAGGCTCCAGCCAGTGGATCAATGCCGGTGAGATGCTTAACAAGGGTGTTGAGTTCAACCTCGGCTATCGTGGTGATATCGGTCATTTCTCATACGATGTGACAGGTAATATCGGTACCTATCGTAATGAGATCACGAAGATTCCAGAGACACTGGCAGCCAACGGCACTTTCGGTGGCAATGGTGTGAAGAGTGTCATCGGTCATCCTATGGGTGCTCAGGTGGGTTATGTATATGATGGTATCTTCAAGAGTCAGGCTGAGATCGACAACCACGCACAGCAGGACGGTGCCGGACTGGGACGCATCCGCTGGAAGGACCTCAACAAAGACGGGGTCATCAACGAGAAAGACCAGGACTGGATCTATTCTCCAGTACCTGACTTCACATGGGGTCTCAACATCTACTTACAGTATAAGGACTTCGACTTCACCATGTTCTGGCAGGGTGCCCAAGGTGTTGATGTGATCAGCGACCTGAAGAAAGAGACCGACCTCTGGAGTGGTCTGAACATCTCGAACCTGAACAAGGGACGCCGTCTGCTTGACGCATGGAGCCCTGCTAATCCCGGCTCTAACATCCCTGCTGTCAGCACGATGGATAATAATAATGAGAAGCGTGTGTCCACCTATTTCGTGGAGAACGGCTCCTATGCCAAGTTACGTACCATCCAGTTGGGTTACAACTTCCCCAAGAGCATCTGCGAGAAGATTCACCTCTCACGCCTTCGCATGTATCTCTCCGCCCAGAACCTGCTGACCATCAAGAGCAAGAACTTCACGGGCGTTGATCCTGAGAATGCCAACTTCGGCTATCCTATTCCTCTCAACGTAACGTTTGGTCTCAATGTATCATTCTAAATCAAAGCGAATCATGAAAAAGCTATTATATATCATCTGTGCCGTCAGCATGGCATGCACTTTCACTGCCTGCGACAAAATCCTTGATGAGCACACCCCGCAGGGCACGCTGAGCGACGAGCAGGCAAAGACCCCTGAGAACGCCGAGGCGATGGTGGTGTCTGCCTATGCTATCTTCACCACTGCCGAGGACATCAACTCTTCCTTCTCCATGTGGAACTTCGACGTGCGTTCCGACGATGCCTACAAAGGGGGCTCGGGAACCAGCGACGGTGACGTGTTCCACCAGCTGGAGGTAGAGCAAGGTATTCTCACCACCAACTGGAACCTCAACGATATCTGGGTACGTCTGTATAACTCCCTGTCTCGTGTCAACAGTGCCATCGCACTGCTCAACACCACTGGTGATGACTACCAGATGAAGAACCAGCGTCTTGCCGAGATGAAATTCCTGCGCGCCTATGCCCATTTCCTTTTGAAACGCCTTTTCAAGAACATCCCCTTCGTGGTGAATGAGAACCTGAGCTATCAGGAGTATAACGAGCTCTCCAACACCGAGTACACGAACGACGAGGGATGGCAACTGATCATCAACGACCTCATGGAGGCATATAACACACTGCCTGTCACCCAGGCTGACAAAGGCCGTCCCACCAAGGCTGCCGCTGCCGCCTTCCTTGCCAAGGTATATCTTTACAAGGCTTACCGTCAGGACGATGCCAATAGTCATCAGGTGACCTCTATCAACCAGCAGGACTTGGAGAAAGTCATTGAGTTCACCAATCCCTCCCTCTATGGCAACTACGGACTGGAGACTGACATCCATAACAATTTCCGTCCTGAGGAGCAGTATGAGAACGGCATCGAGAGTATATGGGCTATCCAGTATTCCCGCAACGACGGCTCCACCTATGGTAACCTGAACTGGAGCTATGGACTGATTCCACCCAATATCCCTGGGGCTACCGATGGCGGTACCGACTTCTACAAACCCTCACAGAACCTTGTGAATGCCTTCCATACTGGTGATGACGGTCTGCCTCTGTTCGACACGTTCAACCAGAAGGACTACGACATGACCGCTGACAACGCTGACCCTCGTCTGTTCCTCACCGTGGGAATGCCAGGGCTTCCCTATATGTTCAACAAGAACTACATGATGGACAAGAGCAGTATCTGGAGCCGTTCTAACGGAGGCTACGGCTACTATGTGACACTGAAGCAGAACGTAGACCCCGCCCTCATTGGCGAGTATCTCATCAAGGGCTCTTACTGGGCAAGTTCCATGAACCGTATCGTGTTCCGCTATGCCGACGTGCTGCTGATGCGTGCTGAGGCGTATGCGCAACTGGGACAACCCGATCAGGCTGTCAACCTGGTCAACCAGCTCCGCACCCGTGCCGCTGGCAGTACCCAGATGATCTCCAACTATCAGAGTGCCTACGGTGTCAAGATGTACGTGGCTAATTACAAGGGCACTTACACGAAGGACGCTGCCGTCAGGATGGTCAAGATGGAACGCCGTCTGGAACTTGCCATGGAGTCCGAGCGTTTCTTCGACCTCGTACGCTGGGGCGATGCCGCTACCGTTATCAACAAGTACTATGCTGAGGAAATCGACAATAACGCCTTCTATGGTGAGGCACATTTCACAGCCAACAAGAACGAGTACCTGCCCATCCCCTTCCAGCAGCTCTCTGCCTCTAACGGACATTATACGCAGAATATTGGCAACTGGTAATTGATTGTTTATAGTTTAAAGATTATAGAAATATGAAAACGAAGATATTAAATATAATAGGTGCACTGCTCATCGTCCTGGGCTTTACCGCCTGCAGCGATGACCATACCAGCGACCTGCGTCTCAGCGGTGACTGCATGGTGGAGGCTTTCGCACTCGACGGCTACGAGGGTACTATCGACCTCACTACACGAACCATCACCGTACGCCTTCCTGAGGTTTACGACACTTCGGCAATGAAGGTCACCACACTCAGCATCTCCAATGGTGCTGCCGCTAACATCAGCATGGGACAGACCCTTAACATGAGTGCTGCCAAGGTGCTTCATGTCACCAATGGGGATGTTGTCCTCGACTGGACTATCAATGTGTTGCGTGACGAGGCCCGTATCTACCAGTTCGTAGCCAATGACATCTATCAGGGAACCATCGACCAGAACGCCAAGACGATTACCATCTATGTGCCTGCTTCTGTCGATGTCACCAATATCGTGCCTACCATCGTCTATAGCGACAATGCGACGATTACCCCTGCAACGGGTATCGCACAGGACTTCTCACAGCCTGTCACCTATACCGTGACCAACAATACTGCTGTGACGGAATATACCGTAACGGTCATCGCCATCGACAAGGCTAAGGCACTCTTCATCGGTGCCGCTTCCTCGATGGACGACCTCGATCCTGAGGCGAAGGCTGCCTGCACATGGATGATGAGTAACGTGGAGGGTACGCTCTATGCGTCGTTCGCTGACCTCCATGCCGGCACCATCGACCTCTCTGAGTGTAAGATCATGTGGTGGCACTATCATAAGGACGGCGGTGTCGACGGTCACGACCAGTTCGTTGCCAACGCCCCGGAGGCTCTGGAGGCAAAGAACGAGATTCGTCAGTTCTACGAGAACGGCGGTGCCCTGTTCCTCACCCGTTACGCCACTAACCTTGCATCGTTCATCGGTGTCACTGGTGACGACGAGTGGACGACACCTAATAACTGCTGGGGACAGGATGAGGATAAGGCAGAGCTATGCGGTGGTCCTTGGGAGTTCCGTATCTGGGACGGTCAGACGGGTCACGCTATGTTCCAGGATCTTATTGCCGGCGACCAGGCAGGTCATGTTTACACCACCGATGCCGGTTACCACATCACCAACTCTACCGCCCAATACCATATCGGTACGGACTGGGGAGACTACCCCGACCATGCCGCTTGGGAGGCTCGCACCGGTGGAACCATCCTCGGTGTCGGCGGTGACGGTGCCATCGTCGCATGGGAGTATCCTGCCCACGACGGCAAGGGTGGTGTCATCTGTATCGGCTCCGGCTGCTACGACTGGTACTCTTACACCTTCGAGGCTGGCTATGTGGAGAACTTCCACAAGAACGTAGCCACCATGACAAAGAACGCTATCAATTACTTAACGAAATAATCCATTATGAAGACAAAGATATTTTCAATATTCGCCCTCATGCTGTCAGCCACCGTGCTGACGGCATGCAGCGAGGACAGCTTCGGACCTGATCCTGAAAAGGACTGGGCAGGAACGACCGCCTTCTTCAACTCTGCTGACGAGAAGGGTTTCCTCACCTACTACTCTCCCACTCTCGGACGCTGTGGTGACCCCATGCCGTTCTACGACCAGAAGGCGGGCGAGTTCAAGGTGCTCTATCTGCAGGAGTACGACAATAACGGTCCCTGCTACCATCCCTTCTGGGGTATCAGCACCAAGGACGGTGCCAACTACGACATGATCGGTGAGGTACTGCCTGTAGGGGCTTCCACGGCACTGCAGGATGCTTCCCTCGGTACGGGATGCGCTGTCTATAACGAGTCCGACCAGCTCTATTACATCTATTATACGGGCTATAACGTGCTGCTGCCCAACCGTGAGGTAGTGATGCGCGCCACCTCTCCTGACTTCAAGACATGGACGAAGGATGAGGAGTGGCAGCTGAAGGGCAGCGACTATGGTTTCTCTGCCAAGGACTTCCGTGACCCACAGGTGTTCAAGGTCGACGACGGCACATGGCGCATGGTCATCGCCAGCAACCTGAAGTTTGCCGAGTTCAAGTCCACCGACCTCAAGAACTGGGAGCACGTAGGACAGTTCCCCATGATCTGGGACCGTATGTGTGAGTGTCCTGACATCTTCAAGATGGGTGACTACTGGTATCTGGTCTACAGCGAGGCATACCGTGCCCCTTGGAGCCGTAAGGTGAAGTATATGATGGCAAGGAGTTACGACGACCTGAAGGCATGCTTCAACGACCCGGGTGCCCACTGGCCGCAGGACGGCAAGGAGGGTGTGCTCGACAGCCGTGCCTTCTATGCCGGAAAGACTGCCTCCAACGGTACCGACCGCTACATCTGGGGATGGTGCCCCTACCGTGTCGGTTCCACTGTCTTCGAGAAGAACATCAACGTGGGTGCTGACGGTGAGCCCGCATGGGCTGGCGCACTGGTCTGCCACAAGATCATCCAGCATGCGGATGGTACACTCACCGTGGGTGAGGTTCCTGCCATGGCTGCTAAGTATGACGAGGAGCAACCTGTCACCGTGATGGACAGCAACGGCTATAACAACGGTACCCTTTCCGGTGACGGTGCCTATGTGCTCTTCAACCGCCTGGGTGCTCACAACCACATCTCCATGACCGTCAAGACCAGCAACAACTGGGATAAGTTCGGCATCTCCGTGGTTCGTGGCTCTGACTCCGAGAAATACTACACCATCGTGGTCAACCCCGAGGGTGAGGACTGGCGCAAGATCAACTTCGAGGAGGAGGGTGAGAACGGCAAGGGCTTCATCGAGGGTATCGACGGTTACGGCTTTGCACGTCCCGCTGACAACACGTATGACATCGACATCTATACCGACAACAGCGTGCTGGTGATGTATATCAACGACAATGTCGCCTACACCCAGCGTATCTACGGTATCCAGAAGAACTGCTGGAGCATCAACAACTACGGTGGCTCCATCAGTGTCAGTGACGTGGAAGTCTCACAATATTGATTCATCCTAATGACTCCGCCCAAGTTCCGTGATGGTACTTGGGCGGAGTTTCTGTTATCTCACTGGTCGACTGTGTGCCCACCTGCTGACCGTTCAGGTACAGACGGACCTGAGGCTCCCGGCTGTACACCACCACCTCTTGAAGCCCGTACCTTCGCCTCTCGAAGGCGGCACCTTCGACCCGCGGAGGCGGCACCTTCGACCCACGGAGGCGGCACCTTCGACCCACGGAGGCGGCACCTTCGACCCACGGAGGCGGCACCTTCCTGTTTGTTCCATGGGGTGGAACACTTTGTTCCATGGGGTGGAACATTTTGTTCCATGGCATGGAACACTTTGTTACATGGCTTAGAATGACTTTGTTCCATAGGGAGGAATAACTTGTTCCATAGGGTGGGAATAAATCTATGGGCAAAAACGTCATTCGTTGTCACCCTTGTCACCTCGTTGTCACACGTAACACGCTGATTTTCAGAAAGTGTTGCAAGGTGGCAACGGTTGCAAGGGTAAAAAACTTTATGTATGCGCGCGTGCGCGCGAGAAGGATTCTGATATTCCTATCAAACAATACGAGTAACTTATCATGCCAGCCCTGAATTAACAACCGACATTGTCTTTGCCTTTTAGGAGGACTAATCTTTCAATGGGCAATGAAAAGAGGGGAAAGATGTCTGTTTTTATAGCAAAAATGTTTCAATGAACGTTTTTTTTTAGTTTTTGTATCAAAAGTTACACGATGAAATGGCAGATTCTTGTAATTTTGCAGCAGATTGATTGGAAATAACTAAAAACGAAATGCAAATGAAGAAACTGTTTTTAACCCTGATGGTGATGCTGTTTGCCGTGATGACTGTCAGCGCACAGCAGAAACCTCTCGTATTGGGAAAGAGTCATGCCATGCAGCGGGTAGAGGTGAACAGCCGCTATTTGCTGCTGCCCGTACAGGAGCGGGAAGACAATGCCAACATCCGTGTGTTGGTAAAAGGACAACAGGTCCAGTCATTGAACATGAGACTTGCCGTTGACAAGGTGGACTATTACGTGCCCCTGGATATCCAGCGCTATGGCACGAAAGAGCTGTTGCTGGACATCACGTTCTACGGTGACCGTCGTTTCACCGGTGCCATGAAGGACTTCCTCTGCTGGCAGGAGATGAAGCAGAGTAACACCTTCGACACTGCCAACCGTGAGAAATACCGTCCCAAGTACCACCACACTCCCGTCTACGGATGGATGAACGACCCCAACGGTATGTTCTATAAGGATGGTGTCTATCACCTCTTCTACCAGTGGAACCCCTACGGCTCTATGTGGGAGAACATGACATGGGGACACTCCACCAGCCGTGACCTTATTCACTGGGAGGCTCAGCCTACCGCCATCGAGCCGGACGCATTAGGTGATATCTTCAGTGGTTCGTGCGTGGTGGACAAGAAGAACAACCAGGTGGTCGCTTTCTACACCTCAGCAGGAAAGAGTCAGGTGCAGTCAATGGCAATCTCCAAGGATAACGGTAAGACGTTTGAGAAATATGACGGCAACCCCATCCTCGTCAGCAAGGAGGAGGACTTCCGTGACCCGAAGGCGTTCTGGAATGCAGATATCCAGAAATGGAACATGGTACTTGCCGTCGGACAGGAGATGCACATCTACTCCTCCGACAACCTGAAAGACTGGACGTATGAGAGTGCCTTCGGTAAGGAATACGGTTGTCATGACGGTGTATGGGAGTGTCCTGACCTCATGAAGATGACCGTCCGTGGTACCAACAAGCAGAAATGGATGCTGATATGTAATATCAACCCCGGTGGTCCCTTCGGCGGCTCCGCTACTCAGTATTTCATCGGTGACTTCGACGGAAAGAAGTTCACCTGTGAGCATACGGACACCCGTTGGATGGACTATGGCAAGGACCATTATGCCACCGTCACCTTCGACAACGCCCCAGAGGGAAGACATATCGCCCTGGCATGGATGTCGAACTGGCAGTATGCCAACCAAGTGCCCACCAAGCAGTACCGCAGTGCCAACAGCATTCCCCGTGACCTCGACCTCTTCGAGTATAACGGACAGACCTACTGCGGGGTGACACCCTCGAAGGAGATGCTTGCCCTGCGTGGCAAGACCACTAACAAACTGCCACAGACCGGTGAGCTGGTCATCGACCTGAAAGGCTCTACGGAGATCACCTTCTCCAACTCACTCGGCGAGCAGGTGGTGATGGAGTATGACGCTGTCAAGAACACGTTCTCGATGGACCGTACCCGCAGCTATGCCAGCTTCAGCGAGGCATTCCCCTGCAAGACCGTCGCACCCACCTATGGTGCCGTCAAACAACTGCGTATCTTCATCGACCACAGCTCTATCGAGGCTTTCGACGCTGATGGACGCATGGCAATGACGAACCTCGTGTTCCCCACAGAGCCTTATACGCAGATCAAAGTGACCAATAACGCAAAAGTAACTATTTATCCTTTCTGAAATGATGGCAAACAACACCAATAAATCGATTTATCTGATTCCTGTGATGCTCTGCTTCTTCTGCATGGGCTTCGTAGACCTTGTGGGCATCGCATCCAACTATGTGAAGGAAGACCTCGGACTGTCTGACTCCGTCGCTAATATCTTCCCCTCACTGGTATTCTTCTGGTTCCTCATCTTCTCCGTACCTACGGGTATGCTGATGAACAAGATAGGACGTAAGAACACGGTATTACTCTCACTCATCGTGACGGTGGTGTCCTTGCTGATACCCCTCTTCGGCAACTCCTTCACAGTGATGCTGATAGCCTTCTCGCTGCTGGGTATCGGTAACGCACTGATGCAGACGAGCATCAACCCCCTTGCCATGCTGATTATCGGTGACAAGAACCTTGCATCGACACTGACTTTCGGACAGTTCGTGAAGGCGATAGCCTCGTTCCTTGCTCCTTATCTCGCCATGTGGGGTGCCACACAGGTCATCCCCTCGTTCGGCTATGACTGGCGTGTGCTGTTCATGGTCTATTTCGTCGTAGGTCTGTTGTCCACCGCTTTGTTATGGGCAACCCCTATTGTGGAAGAATTGAAGAATGGAAAAGTGGAAGAATGGAAGAATGAAAACAAAACCTTCAGTTCTCCAATTCTTCAATTCTTCAATTCTTATCTGGATTGTCTGCGCATGTTGAGCAAACCCATCGTACTGCTGTCATTCCTCGCCATCATGTGTCATGTGGGTATTGACGTAGGTACCAACACCACGGCACCGAAACTGCTGATGGAGCGTGTCGGCATGACCCTTAACGAAGCTGCCTTCGCCACTTCCCTGTACTTCATCTTCCGTACCATCGGCGCACTGACAGGCTCTTTCTTCCTCCGTGTGATGAAGACCCGCTGGTTCTTCATTATCAGTGTCGTGCTGATGGCGGCAAGCATGATTCTTATGTTCAGCGGTCAGTCGAAGATGGTACTGTATATTGCCATCGCCCTGGTCGGTTATGGTAACTCCAATATCTTCTCCATGGCATTCTCCGAGGCACTGCTCTCCGTTCCCGACAAGCAGAACGAGGTATCTGGTCTGATGATTATGGGACTCTTCGGCGGTACGGTATTCCCCCTTATCATGGGCTTCATGAGTGATGCCATGGGACAGGCTGGTGCCGTTGCAGTGATGGCTGTGGGTGTCATCTATCTATTCACCTATATCAAACAAGTCAAGAACTAAAATACAATAAAACTATGAAGAATCTGATTATAGGACTGGGCGAGGCATTATGGGACATGCTGCCCGAGGGAAAGAAACTGGGTGGCGCTCCTGCGAACTTCGCCTATCATGCAGGGCAGTTTGGACTGGACACCCTTGCTATCAGTGCACTGGGTGAGGACAAGCTTGCTGACGAGACGATAGAGGCGCTGGAGCAGAACGGACTGAAATACCTGATGCCACGGGTACCGTATGCTACTGGTACCGTACAGGTGACCCTGACTGGAGAGGGCATCCCCACCTATGAGATCAAGGAGAATGTGGCTTGGGATAATATCCCTTTCAATGACGAGATCAAAGCGGCTGCAAAGAACTGCCGTGCCGTGTGCTTCGGCTCCCTTGCCCAGCGTAACATCGTGAGTCGCCAGACCATCCAGCAGTTCCTCGACGCTACTCCAGAGGACTGTATCAAGATATGCGACATCAACCTGCGCCAACAATTCTTCTCCAAGGAGATTCTGGAGGAGTCGTTCAAGCGCTGCAATATCCTGAAGATCAATGACGAGGAACTGGTGGTCGTTACCCGTATGTTCGGCTATCAGGAGTTGGACGATGCCAAGATCTGCGAGAAGATGGTGAAGGAATACAACCTGCAGATGCTCGTACTGACCTGTGGCACCAATGGCAGTCATGTGTTCACTGCTGACGGCAAGCATTCCTTCCAGCCCACTCCGAAAGTGGAGGTTGCCGATACCGTAGGTGCAGGCGACTCCTTCACAGGAAGTTTCTGTGCCGCCATCCTGAACGGCAAACCCGTCGAGGAAGCACACCGCATCGCCGTGGAGGTGAGTGCCTATGTATGTACCCAGAACGGTGCGATGCCGAAATATCCCGCAGAACTGGTTGCGAAAGTGAAATAAAAAAGAAACGGGGCTCAAACGAGTCCCGTTTTCTTTTTATCATATCACTTGCTTATTTCAGTAAGTTCATCGTATCGGTGGCAATCATCAGCTCCTCATCGGTAGGAATGACGACAACCTTCACCTTGGAGTCGTCAGCGGAGATGACAGCCTCCTCACCACGGACATTGTTCTTCGACTCATCGAACTTGATGCCGAGGAACTCCATGTCCTTACATACTTCAGAACGCATGCTGACCTGGTTCTCACCAACACCGGCGGTGAAGACAACGACATCCAGACCACCCATGGCAGCGGCATAGGCCCCAATGTATTTCTTGATACGGTAGAAATACATATCCTGAGCCAGCTTAGCACGCTCGTCACCATTCTTGGCGGCATTCTCAACATCACGCATATCGCTGCTGCCACCTGTGATACCAGCTACACCACTCTTCTTATTGAGCAGGTTAGACATACCATCAGCATCCAGACCCAGCTTCTTCTCGATGAAGGTCACAGCACCACCGTCGATATCACCGGCACGGGTACCCATCACCAGTCCCTCCAGCGGAGTAAGACCCATCGAGGTATCGATGCACTTGCCATCCTTCACGGCAGCGATAGAGCCACCATTACCCACGTGGCAGGTCACCATCTTGGTACCCTCAGCCTTGATGCCGAGGAACTCACAGGCACGAGCCGACACATAACGGTGAGAGGTGCCATGGAAACCGTAACGGCGGATGCCGTACTTCTCATACAGCTCGAAAGGAATAGCATACATATAAGCCTTGGGAGGCATTGTCTGGTGGAAAGCGGTATCGAAGACACCCACCTGCGGAAGACCCGGCATCAGCTCCTTCACGGCATTCACACCCTTCAGGTTGGCGGGGTTATGCAGCGGAGCGAGGTCTGAGCACTCCTCGAAAGCCTTCAGCACCTCGTCGGTCAGAATCACCGACTTATTGAATTTCTCACCACCATGCACCATACGGTGACCCACAGCGTCAATCTCCTTCAAGTCTTTGATCACACCAATCTCAGGGTCAGTCAGCAAAGAGAAGATAAACTTCACTCCCTCTGTATGCTCTGGGATGTCATGCATGATCTGCTTTTTCTCACCGTTGGCAAGTTTCACTTTCACAAAGGCGCCGTCCAAGCCCACGCGCTCAGCACCGCCCGATGTCATCACACTCTTGTCATCCATGTTGTACAGGGCGTACTTAATGGAAGAAGAGCCACAATTCAATACAAGAATCTTCATGTTTTTTAAGTGAAGAGTGAAGAGTGAAGAGTGAAGAATCTGCTACCGCAAACACTTACCCATCCTTCCCCACTCAATTTTTTGTTTGGTTATTACTTTTTATTGTTTTTATTGATGACACCAACAAGGCAATAAGTTCACTACAATCCTGCGCCATACTTTCAAACCCTTTTTCATCTAAGTATCCAGTATCATGTAACAGGTTGAGCCAATTCATCGTCTCATTGGCTTCCTTTAATGCTATATGAAGCTTTGAAGCGAAGTCTGAAGGACTTTGTGCAAATTCCGACTCATGAACATTAGCAGAGACAGAGGTACCCGAACGCAACACTTGCTTATAAATCGTTTGAAGTTTCCAGTCATTCTCTGTAAAATGAAGGAACATCTTTACAATCCTAACAGCAAAAGCATAGCTCTTTGTATGCAGTGGTCCACCTTCTCTCCGATAACTTATCATGGCGGCAGCAAATTCTTCACTCTTCACTCTTCATTCTTCACTTCTTAGCATCCATTGCCTGACATGCCGTGATGGCAACCATATAATAGATGTCCTCCACAGAGCAACCACGGGAGAGGTCGTTGACCGGACGGGCGATACCCTGCAGGATAGGACCGATAGCGATAGCGTCACCTAAGCGCTGAACGAGCTTATAACCGATATTACCGACCTCCAGATTCGGGAATACAAGGACGTTTGCCTTTCCGGCAATCTCTGAACCGGGAGCCTTTTTGCTGCCTACGGAGGGTACGAGGGCTGCGTCAGCCTGCAACTCACCGTCAATCTTCAGAGAGGGATCCAGCTCCTTAGCGAGTCTGGTAGCCTCGATGACCTTGTCCACCACCTCATGCTTGGCACTTCCCTTGGTGGAGAAGCTCAGCATAGCGACACGAGGGTCAGCAAAACCTGCCACTGACTTAGCGGTCTGGGCGGTACATACGGCAATCTGACTGAGCTGGGCAGCGTCAGGCATCGGAGTAACGGCGACATCACCTACTACCAATACGCCATTCTCACCATACTGCTTCTCCTTGGAAATCAGTAGCATACCACCACTGACACAAGTGATGCCGGGAGCACACTTGATAATCTGCAGGGCAGGACGCAACGTGTCACCTGTCGTTGACAAAGCACCGCTGATCTGACCGTCAGCACCCTCGGTCTTGATAATCATACATCCCAGATAAAGAGGATTCTTCACCAGCTCACGAGCCTGCTCGATGGTCATTCCCTTGCTCTTACGGAGCTCGGCGAGTTTCTCGGCATACTCCTCACTCTTCTCACAGTTCTCTGGGTCGATGAGTGTTGCCTTATCGATATGCTGCAGACCTTTCTCCTTGGCGAGGGCATACACCTTATCAGGGTTACCAATCAGAATGATGTCTGCGATGTCGTCAGCCAATACACGGTCGGCTGCACACAATGTACGCTCCTCCTCTGCCTCGGGGAGCACGATGCGCTGCTTGTTTGCCTTAGCACGCGCTACGATTTGACTTAATAAATCCATAGTTTGTTTTATTATTATTAGTTTTAAGATATTTACATGGACTGCAAAGTTACAAAAAAACTATGAACTATGAACGATGAACTATGAATTTTAATGATTATTTACATCATTTCCTTCGTCAGGATACTCTCCAGTTTCTCACCCGACAGGCGGATCTGCAGCTCTGACTTAAAGGCGACGGTGATACCTCCCGTCTCCTCACTGACAACAATGGCAACACAGTCGGACTCTTGTGAGATACCAAGAGCGGCACGGTGGCGCAACCCCATCTCTTTAGGGATATCCAAGTTATGACTGACAGGCAGGATACATCCCGCTGCCTCGATACGCTTATTGGAAACAATCATCGCACCGTCATGCAACGGAGAGTTCTTGAAGAAGATGTTCTCTATCAACTGCTGACTGATATTCGCATCTATCCGCTCACCTGTTGCCACCACGTCATCCAACGGCATGTTACGCTCTATCACTATCAAGGCACCCACCTTCCGCTTGCTCATGTTCATGCATGCCATGACGATGGGCATGATGACCTGCTTCAACTCCTCGCTATTTTCTTTTTTCCCTCTTCCCAGAAAACGAGTCAGTGTACGCATCCGCTCATGGGCACCGAGGTTATAAAGGAACTTACGGATATCCTCCTGAAAAAGGATAATCAAGGCAATGACACCTACACTGACCAACTTGTCCATGATAGAGCCCAGCAGGCGCATCTCCAATACCTGAGAGACCAGCAACCACAGCACCACGAAGATCATGATACCGATGAACACATTCAAAGACCTCGACTCCTTCATCAGCCGGTAGATGTAATACAACATCAAGGCAACCAGGACGATATCAATAATATCCTTTATTCCAAACTCAAACAGCATAGTTTGTTATTTTAATTGTTTCTACCGCCTCACGGACATCATGCACCCTCAGGATGCTGGCACCTTTCTGAAGTGCCATCGTATTCAGCACCGTAGTACCATTCAGCGCATCTGCGGGTTCACATCCCAGCACTCTGTAGATCATCGACTTACGGGAAATGCCCACTAACACAGGAAGTCCCATAAACGACAATTGTTCCATCTGGTGCATGACCTCATAATTCTGCTCCAGGGTCTTACCGAAGCCAAATCCCGGGTCGAGGATGATGTCTTTCTGCCCAAGAGCGCGCAACTCGTCTACTGACCGGGCAAAATCCAACAAGATCTCCCGAATCGTGGGTTGAGCAGACATTAATATATAAGGTACACCCAGACGTGAGACCATCCGGAACATAGGTGTCGGGGAATGGGTGCCGGGGGACGGGTCTCCTACATCATTGATGATATCCACTCCAAACTCCTCTACCACCATACGTGCCACATCAGGACGGAACGTGTCGACACTGACGATGGCATCAGATGACTCTCCGCGGATGATACCAAGGGCAAAGCGCAACCGCTCCATCTCCTCCTTCTCCGCAACCGGCTCACTGCCAGGACGCGTCGAACAGGCACCGACATCGATGATTGTACCGCCCTCGCTCTGTATCTGCTGTATACGCTCCCTTATCTCCTGCTCCGTTTGCTTCCGGCTCCCCGCATAGAAAGAGTCAGGAGTCACATTCAGGATTCCCATCACCTGCGGTGTATGGAGACTGAGCAAACGACCGTTACAATTGAGAGTATAATCCATTTCAGCCACAAAGTTACCAAATAAGTGAGAGAAATGCAAAAGAAAATCTATTTTCTTTTCATTTCCGAACGAAAAATAAGTTCGGCGAAGCCAAAGACACAAAATAATTGATAGTTATCAATTGATATTTGATAATTATTTTCTACCTTTGCAGCATAAATGCCAAAAACCATGAATATAAAAGAACTATACAAGTTATATCAGCAACACCCTTGTATCACGACAGACTCAAGGAACTGCCCGGAAGGGAGCATTTTCCTCGCATTAAAGGGAGCTTCTTTCAATGGCAACGACTATGCTGTCTCTGCCTTGGAGAAAGGTTGTAGCTATGCCATCATCGATGAGAAAAGAATTCTGGATAACCTGGAACAGCAAGGGAAGCCGGATATCCTGAAGAAACTATTCCTCGTCGATGACTGCCTGCAGACCTACAAGGACTTGGCACGGGAGCACCGCCGCCAGTTCGACATCCCTGTCATCGGCATCACAGGAACGAACGGAAAGACGACCACCAAGGAACTCATCCGTGCCGTCTTGTCGGAATGTTACAACGTGATGGCGACAGAAGGTAACTTCAATAATGACGTGGGGGTGCCTAAGACCTTATTCCGCCTGAACGAGGACCACGATATTGCCGTTGTGGAGATGGGTGCCTCGCATCCTGGCGACATCAAGACACTGGTCGAGACGGCAGAGCCCACATGCGGACTGATTACCAATGTGGGACGCGCCCACTTGCTGGGCTTCGGCTCCTTTGAGGGTGTCTGCAAGACAAAAGGGGAACTTTATGACTTCTTCAGAGCTCACGAGTGTCCTGTTTTCATCAACCGCGACAACGAGCACCTGATGAAAATGACTGACGGACTTGCGGATATCTATTATTATGGTCAGAGTGACAACACCGATATCCTGATTCATGGCGAGGTCATCAGCTGTGCGCCCTTCCTGAAGTTCCGCTGGCGGGAACAGGACCATGATGCCGGTTACACGAGTGAGTGGATGGAGGTGCAGACGCATCTGATTGGTGCCTATAACCTTGACAACATGCTCGCTGCCATCACCATCGGATATGTCAATAATATCCCCTTCGAGCAGATTAACCACGCCTTGGAGAACTATGTCCCCTCCAACAACCGCTCTCAGATGACGGTCACGGAACATAACCACTTGGTGGTGGATGCCTATAATGCCAACCCGACGAGTATGAAGGCTGCCATCGACAACTTTAAGCTGATGGAGGTGTCTCCCAAGATGGCGGTCATCGGTAAGATGGGAGAACTGGGAGATGTCTCTGAAGAGGAGCACCAGAAGGTCGTGGACATGCTTGCTGATGCCCGTTTCGACAAGGTATGGCTGGTCGGTGACGAGTATGCTGCCACTAACCGCGCAGCACTAACCGCTCAGCTCTTCCATGACGTGGAAGAGGTCAAGGCGGCTATCGCCAGCGAGCAACCGCAAGGATATTATATTCTTATCAAAGGTAGTAACAGTAACAAACTCTTCGAATTACCCGACCTGCTTTGAGAATTGAGAAATATATCATCGGAGTCTGTCTGTTAATAGGATTGCTGACAACAGGATGCAGCCAACAGAGACGGGAGGTGCTGCCAGAAGGCAACTCCGTATACTACTGGCGCACAGACTTACGGTTGGACTCCACAGAACGTGCCTTCCTGAAGCAGTATGGCATCCGTAAACTCTATTGCCGCTATTTCGATGTGGTGATGAGCGACTCGTCAGGACCGATGCCTAATGCCACCATCACCTTCAGCGACAGTCTGCCTGAAGACATTGAGATCATCCCTACCGTCTTTATCATGGAGGACTGTATGCACCAGAAGCCGGAGGGACTGGCAGAAAAGATTGTACAGCGCATCGTACAGATGAATGAGACCAACGACATCAAAGGTGTCAGAGAGATACAGATAGACTGTGACTATACTGCCAAGAGTCGCAAGAACTACTACGACTTCCTCCAAGCGATGGCAAATTCTTCACTCTTCACTCGTCACTTTTCACTTCTGTCAACCACCATCCGTCTTCACCAGTTGTCAATGAGGGTACCACCTGTTGACTATGGTGTGCTGATGCTCTACAATACAGGACACCCGATGAAGTTCATGGAGCGCAACCCCATCCTCGACATCCGTGACGTAGCTCCTTACCTGCGCTATCTGGAGGATTACGACCTGCCATTGGCTGCCGCCTACCCTGTCTTCCTCTGGCAGCGCATCATCCAGGGAGTGGATATCGAGCATGTCGCCACCGCCGAGGAAATCCTCAAGGTAAAGGAAGCGGTGGAGAAAGAGCGTCCCGAACTGAAACGCCTTATCCTCACTTACGATTTAGCAACAGATAATATAAACAGATATAAACCAGAAACCTATGAAAAGATTTATTCTCATTAGTGTACTTGCCGTTTTGGCATTACCTATGCTCGCCTGTGGCTGGTACGGAAGTGACAACATCTACATGTTCCGTGTCTACGACAGCAAGGAATTCAAAGAGCGTGTCGACGACATCACGTCTAACAACTGGAAAGTGTATCTTGGACTCCAACAGGATTATTACTACTTCAACGCTGACGAGGTCATCAAGGCTGCCCAGAAGAAGAACGATGCCCTGATGGTCAGTTACGTCAAGAACCTGAAGAGCTATTTGGATATCTGCGACGAGATTCGCTATGAGCAATGGAACTATCCCACCAAAGAGAAACTTGCCCAGCGCAACCAGAAACTGCGTGCCATCCAGACGTATGCCCTCAGCAAGGTCAAGACGAAGCTGCGCTCCCAGCATGCACTGCTCTATATGCGCTGTAACATGGTACTGGGACTGAACCGTGACAATATCACCTTCTGGGAGAATACTGCCAGTCAGTTTATCGAGACCATCTATAAGGATATGATGAAGAATATCTACGCCGGTGCCATCTATAAGATGGGACGTGACGCAGAGGCTGCGGAGATCTTCGCTGAGCAGGGTGACTATAACAGTCTGATGACCCAGTTCTACAAACGTCGTTCTTTCGAGGCTATCCGCCAGGAATACCAGAAGAACCCTAATGCCGGTGCACTGCCTTTCCTCCTGCAGGACTTCGTCAACAACGCCCAGGAGGCTACGGATGCCAACATCGGCGGCAAACTCTTCATCCGTGACATCAAACAGTCGGAGGCGATGCAGATGGCACAGTTTGCCGGACAGGTGGTAAAGGAAGGAAAGACTAACGACCCTGCGATGTGGAAGGCTGCCCAGGGCTGGCTCGAATACCTCTTCGGCAAGAAACAGCAGGGCTATCAGGACATCCAGGCTGCCACGCACATGGCTGGTTCCGAACATTCCCAACTGACAGCACGCCTCATCCACTTCTATATCAAATGTGACGTAGAACCCGTCAACAACCAGTTTGACGCTTGGCTGGCAAGTGAGATGAAATGGTTTAAGGAACCAGACTCACAGCATGAATGGTTTAAAGATGCAGCCATGACCCGAACGGTCAATCAGATACTGGAGAAGAAATATGCAAACAGGACCAATACCTTGATGGGATTATATAACGTTACTGCCAACGGCACTTTCTCTGCCAAGACAGAAACGATGAAGGTAGAGGACCTTGAGAAATTCCTGCAATACACCAAAGGAGCCTCTGACAATCCCCTGGATGCATATCTCATTGCCAATATCGAATATGATCCCCAGAGTATGGACGACCTTGTCGGCACCAAGTACCTGCGTGTCTGTCAGTGGGAGCAGGCTATCTCATGGTTAGAGAGAGTTCCTGTATCCTTCTACAACAAACAGCATATTTCCGTCATTGCCATCAACCGCAGCGTGGATGTGGCACCATGGATTACACGTCAGTGGCTCAGTGATGCAGACTATGAGAAGACCGTCAATCTGAAGTCAAGCTACAAACTCGACTTCGCCCGCCAGATGCTTGCCTGGGAGAAAGAGGCTGCCCTCATGAAGGGTGATGCCCAGTGTCAGCGTTACTACGATCTGGCTGTACGTTACGCACAGGCAAACAACGATGGTGACTGCTGGTTCCTGACGGAGTATGCCAAAGAGCCGGATACCCATCAAGTAGGGGAGAACGAGAAAGACTTCAATGCCATCGCCCGCCAGTTGCTGGAGAAGGCAAGCAAGGCGAAAGACAAGACTTTGAAGGAGAAGGCACTCTTCGGACTTTGCTACTGGTATCTCCATACCGAGAAGTGGTTTACCCATGACTGGAAAAGTGAGGCTAACAGTTTTGTGTTCATCACCTATCCTGAGTCCTCACAGTATAAGGCACTGCAGGCATTGGTGAACTTTGAGAAGGCTAACGGCAATAAACCAGCGGGGTTTATCACCCACTGTGATGTCTATACCACCTTCTTGTTCAGGACCAACCAGAAGTAGGGAAATGTTAAAAAAAAGAATTTCTCTTTCCTCATTTCTCATTTCTCATTTAAAAGTGCTACCTTTGCAGGCGATTTCGAAAGAATCGCCTGTAAAAGGCTTCGGGATGTAGCGCAGTTGGTAGCGCACTACGTTCGGGACGTAGGGGTCGGGCGTTCGAGTCGCCTCATCCCGACCAAAGAAAAGGACATGTCAGCCATGGCATGTTCTTTTTTTCTTAAATCAGAAGGTTTTTAAAATAAAAAGATGTATATTTGCAGGTGATGACAAAAAAGAGTGTTTTACTCATCCATATATGGCTGTTGCTGTGGTCCGCCTTGGCAACTGCCCAGCCATTATGCAAGGTTGTAAGATACGACGAGGAAGATGGTGTGCCTTCAAGTCATGTCACCCAATTGCTACAAGACGATATGGGATTCATGTGGTTTGCCACATGGAACGGACTCTGCCGATACGATGGTTATGAATTCAAAACTTTCAAGCCACAGGTAGGCGACGGATGTACTATGACAACAGACCGTATTCGCAACATCGACCTGTTACCAGGAAGGCGTATCCTTTGTCAGGTGGATGAGGACTACTATCTTTTTGACCTTAAGAGCTATCGGTTCCGTGACCTGACTGCTGAGGAAAAGCATGATGTCCAGAAACAGGTCGGGAAGTATCGTGCCAGTCGTTCGCTTCAACGCAAACCTATCACATGGACGGATCATAACCAGACCCAATGGACATTAGATGGCGAAGGACATTTATCATATAATGATACTGCGACAGGGGAAAAGATAAACTATCCGTTACATATAGACTTTCGCACACTGACCTTCGCCATGCCAGACAACCAAGGCAACCTCTGGGCACTCGACTACTCCAGCATATATAAATTCTGTACTGAGAAACAGCACATACAACGACTTGAAATAGAACCTAAAGGAGAGGTCAAGTGCTTGTTTTGTGACAGTAAAGGACGTTATTGGGTAACAACTAAAGATGATAAAGCGGTACGCGTCTATCGCGCCAGTAACCATCAGTTGCTGGGCTATTTAGGCAGCGACGGACGGATACACCAAGGCTACACATCCTTCGGTGCCGCTGTCTACTGTATGTTTGAAACACCAAACGGAATATTGTGGTTAGGAACGAAACCTGATGGTCTCTTCCGCTTACAGGAAGAACCATCAGGATTGTTCAAAATCGACCATTTCACTGATATTCCCAACCTTAACATATATCATATTACAGCCGACAATCAAGACCGGCTATGGATAGCCACTTTAGGAGGTGGGATATACTACACCAATAACCCCAATGATATCCATCCTTCCTTTGCAGCACCGAGCCATTATCCGCAGGAAACAGGACGCAGAGCCCGATATATGCTGATTACCGACAATAACCTGCTGCTGGTAGCCACTTCTGGTGGATTATTGATTTCTCAATTGAAACACCGGGTGGATGATATGCATTTCCGACTCCATCAGCGGGAGCCTCATAGACGGAACAGCTTGAGTTGTAGCGCTACCATGGATGTAGTACAGGACTCCCAAGGACACTTCTTTGTAAGCACAGAGAGTGGAGGGGTCAACCTGATAGAAAACAAGAACCCACTCGACAATATATTGTCGTTCCGTCACCTTAGGGAGCAGCTCCATGTCCAACCCAATGACGTGGTGCAATCACTAACTGTCGACAAAAAAGGGAGTCTGATAGCTGTAGGCAGCCACCTCATCTCACTCTTAGACAGCACAGGACAAGGACGTGTGCTTGACGCCAGGACTTTCAACGCCGACATCCGTTTCAGCGAGGCTCATCCCCTGCAGCTCGATAACGACCGTTGGCTGTTCGGACTCATAGACGGTGCCTTTGTCACCACGACAGAGCACATGCGTCAGCAAACCCCTCAGCCTAAAGTCGTTCTGACTGGAGTTTCTATTCAAGGTAGTACCGATAATGGGGCTGTCGCCTATGCCGACACCATCTTCTTACAACCCACAGAACGTAATTTCACGATACGTTTTGCAGCTCTTGACTATCGCACGGCTGACCAGATTAACTACGCCTTCCGCTTATTACCCCATGAGCAATGGAGCTATATCGGTCATGACCGCTCTGCTACCCTGCTCGACCTTGAGCCTGGCACTTACCAGATGGAGATTCGCTCTACCAATGCCGACGGGCTTTGGTCTGATGACGTACGTGTATTGACAATTGTTGTCAAACCCACCTTCTGGGAGTCTGTCTGGGGACAACTTCTTATCCTTTTGTTGGTCTGTGGTACCATCGCAGCCATCACCTATACCTTATTATATATAAGACGTATCCAGCGACAGCACCATGAGACTCTGGAAAAATATCTTGCCTTGATAGAAGTTAAGGGTGAGAAAGAGGAAATAAGCAAGAAAAAGGAGGAGGTAAGTAAGGAGACAGAAGAGACAACACTGGACCCGACACTCCAACGCGTCATGAAATTTGTTGAGGAGAACATTTCCAATAGTGATGTTAACGTTGGAGACATGGCTGCGGCAGCAGCTACCAGCAGGAGTGGTCTGCAACGCAAACTCAAACAAGCGATGGGTATCACCCCACAGGACCTGCTCCGTGAGGCCCGCATCAAACGAGCCTGCCACCTGTTACGCCACACCGACCATAGCATTGCAGATATTGCCTACGCCTGCGGTTTCACTGATCCGAAATATTTTGGTCGTAACTTTAAGCAAAGCACTGGTCTGTCACCCACAGAATATCGGGAAAATACACTTTGACGCATTTTTCATCCTCTTTTGACGTGAATTTCACCCCTTTGGACTCGAATTTCACCTTACCTTTGCAACCAAAACTTAAAGATTAATCCAATAATAACTTCAAAACTATGAGACAAAAAGTTTTTCGGCTACTGCTTGCTGTCATGACGATGCTCACCATCGGCAACATACAAGCGGCAAAGAAGGTACACATGTTGGGAGACTCCACCATGCAACCTTATGATGAGAACACGACAGGAACCCGCGGCTGGGGAATGTACTTCGGTAATTTCCTCACAGGTGGATGGACTGCCACTAACTATGCTGTTGGCGGTCGAGATTCACGAGGTGGTTACAACGAGCTCTGGCAAAAGGCAAAGAATTCTGTAGAGGCTGGTGACTATGTCATCATCCAGTTTGCCCACAACGACACCAAGTATGACGGCATGGACAATTTGGAGCTACAGGAGTATTACACCAGTATTGGAGATGCCACCAATGCCGCTGCTGTCAAGAAAGACGGACGTGGCACGACACCTTCCACCACCTACAAGGCATGTCTGAAACAGATTGTAGATGCTGTGAAGGAGAAGAATGCCATCCCCATCCTGATGTCAGCAGTCTGCCGCTGTAACCTGAGCAATGGCGTTGTAGGCCGTAATGCCCGCCACGACTTAGGAGGTAAGTACTCCAAGATCACCCCATCGGGTATCCTGACGAACCAGTCGCTCCCGGAGAGTGACCATACCATGGATTACACCTATCACATGAAGCAACTTGCCTCAGAACTTGGTGTCCAGTTCATCGACATGACAGCTGCCACCAAATCACTCTATGAGAGTTATGGCACACAGGAGAAACTTCATGCAGCCTTCTTTGACAAAGGTCCTAACACAACTGATGACAATACCCACTTTAACCTGACTGGTGCTCTGACTGCCGCCAAGTTGGCAGCACAACTACTGAAGGATGCGGGTATCTTAGCGGATAACATCGAGATACCTACCGACTTGGCGATTACTCCTTCTGAGGCAGATATGGGCGAGATATACGTAGGGCAGTCTGCCACAAAAGAACTGACCCTTAACGGTCTTGGCATGGAGCCCTCATCAGGAACCATCACCATCACTGCCGACAATGGGGTGCTGCTGTCCACTGACAAGCAGAACTGGCAGAACACCTTGGAGGTAAGCTATGAGAACGGCACCGTCATTAAGACGTTCTATGCTAAAATGAATGTGACGGCTACTGGTATCACGAGTGGTACAGTGACAGCGACGATTGGTGATAAGACCGCAAAAACAACCATTTCCGTAACAGGTATTGAATTAGGTGGAGGCGAGCCCTTCACCGCCACATGGGCACTGACCAGTAATGACAATGCCGTTGTCGATGGTAATGCGACTGCCGCCGATGCCAAGGTAAATGGCATGGCAAAGTATGGTAACAACAGTCAGAATGGTCTGATGGTCAGCACCAGCGACGGTGGTGCCTGGGTAAAAGCAGAGGATGACTCTCCCAACCAGTATGTGCAGTTTACCGTCACAGCCCCTGACGGCAAGAAACTCGACATCAACCATATCGCCATGAAGATTGGCGGACGTGGTGGAAGTGGTATGAGATGCCACGCTTACTATTCCACTGATGGCTTTGCGACACGAACCACCATCTATGCACCAGCCTCAATGGCTAGTGGTGTGCTGAATGAGGTGGACGTTACACCCGTCATCAAACTGGAAGAAGGTGACCAGTTACAGATCCGCATATACCCTTGGTATACCAGTGATGCCACAGGTAAATGGCTGTGCGTCAAAGATGTGATAGTCGGCGGTCAGGCAAAAGACGCTGCCGGTGTGAACATCCCCGGTACTATTACCTATAAACTCGACAAGGGTGGACTGAATGAGAATAACGACCAAGAGATTATTACTCCCAACGAGCTCTCCGCCGGTTTTGCGGGTAAGAAATGGGATTATGAGGGTACTAATGAGAAAGTAGTGATTGAAGGAACGACCTTTCAGGGTGCCAGTGGCAACACTCCGATGATGCAACTCAGGTTCACAGGGAAAACCGATGAGACCCTCTCTACCGTTGCTGATGATGACTGCACCATCTCCTTGACACTGACTCCCGAGGACGGTTTCTCGTTTATCCCCTCAAAGGTTAGTTTCCTGGCTGGCAAATTCAACTCTGGCAATCCCCATCTGACCTTCGCTGTCGAGGCAGGTGACACCAAAAAGACATTAAAAGACAATGTGGAACTGAACCGCAGTAAGACAAACCCTTTAGTAGACCCCTCTTCCTTCAGTGAGGAGTTAAGTGGCTTCACCGCTACTGCCGATGCCCCTCTGAAACTGAAGTTCTCTTTCCTCAATGTCCAGGGGACCCGCTCTGCCGGTATTGGCAACCTCGTCATCGAAGGTACCCTCGTAGGTGCTGCCACACAAGTCACGAAATATGCACTGAACACACAAGTTGTTCCCTCAGAGGCAGGCGCAATCGATCGTGATCCCGATATGGAGACCTACAAAGAAGGTACAAAGGTTACCTTGAAAGCAACCAAGAACTTCGGTTATAAGTTTAAGGAGTGGCAAGATGCCGCTGGGGCTGTTGTCTCTACCGACGCAGAGACCACTATCACGATGGACGGTGAGAAAACCATCAAGGCTGTCTTTGAGACAGTTCCCATCTACACCGTTACCACTGATGTGAAGAATGATGCTGACCGCGACTTGGGTAGCATTACCCTGTCACCCAACGATCATGATGGCAAGTATGAGGCTGGTACAAAGATTATTGCTACTGCCAACACCTCAAAAATCCTGAAGTTCACCAACTGGGAGGACAAAAGCACTACCGCAGAGCGTGAGATTACTGTCGATAAGGACATGACCATCATCGCCAATTATGAGGTACAGGACTTCATCGCTGTATTTGATGCCAGCAAGACCGCTGCCTATGCCACCCAAGGCACCTATCCTTTCTCTGCCGACGTGACTTGGGATGCCGACCGCAACGCCAAAGTCTCTATTGTCAAACAGAGCGACGGTTCACTTGTCACAGGTACTAATGCCACACCTGTTGTCCGCAACCGTGCCAATAGCGGTGTGCTCAACACACTGAGTGGTGTTTTCCAGAACGGTTACAACACTGCTGAGATAGCCTGGCAGTACCAGTTCTCCACGGTTGGCTTCACCAAGGCTACTTTCGAGGCAGACATGGCAGCCAAGAATGCCGCCACTAAAAACTGGAAAGCACAGGTTTCCACAGATGGCACTACTTTTGAGGATTTGGGTGAGGCATGGACAGTAGCTTCTAACACACTCACTCCGCTGAGCTTTACGCTCCCGGCAACGGCTATCGGCAAAGAGACCGTCTATGTCCGCATCATGGGTACTGGTACAGAGCTGCTTTCCGACAAATACACCTTCAACGCAGGAACCTCTGCCGAAGGACTGGTATACGCCTCCAACTCAGAGAGTCAGGTAGGTAATGTCTATGTGTTAGGTGAGGCTGTCGTTGTTGCCGACGAGACAGCACCCGCCATCATAGCCACCATCCCTGCTGATGGTGCCAAGGATGTCAGTGCTACTGGTAAGATCACCATTACTTTCGATGAGAAGATTGAGGCTGGTACCGCCAATGGTGTTGCCACACTGAACAATCAACCGGTAAATGCTGAATGGAGCAGCAAGTCTGTCAGCTTCAGCTATAGCGACCTCGACTATAATACGGAATACACCTTCCAGATGCCTGCCGGTTTTGTACAGGACAAGTCAGGTAATGTTTACAACAAGGTAGTCAATATCGTGTTCACCACCATGAACCGTCCGACGGTTGAGAAGGGTCTCTTCGACGTTGTGGTATCCACCACAGAAGAGTTAAGTGCCGCCATCAATACAGCCAACACCCGTGCTGACAAGAACACACGCTTCCGCATCTTCATCAAGAAGGGTGTATATAAACTGCCTACTGGTGCCACGAAACACTATGTACACCAGAATGGCGACAAGACAATAACCTACTGGGAAGGCGACCTGCCCGACCCCATCACCTACGTGAAGGCAGCTAATATTTCTTTCATCGGTGAGGACCGTGAGACAACCATCATCACGCAAGACATCACCAACGATGCAGACATGCTCTTCGACGGTCAGTTTGGAAAGGCTCATAAGTACGAGGAGATCAACAACAGTGCCGTTCTGCAGTTGGAGAGCAACGCTACAGGCACCTACTTCCAAGATATTACCATCAAGAGCGGTATCAACGATGCCTTAGGTCGCAACCTTGCCATTCACGACAAGTCGTCGAAGACCATCTATAAGAACACACTGCTCTATGGCTATCAGGACACATGGACCTCTAACAATGAACAGGGACTCTTCTACTTCGAAGACGGACAGGTGCGTGGACGTACAGACTATCTCTGTGGTAAGGGCGATGCCTATTTCAATGGGGTGGAACTGCTCCAGATTGCCAGCGGCTATGCTGCCGTTCCTTCTACTCCGAGGAGCATTGGCTGGGTATTCAACGGATGCCAGATCAGTGCTGACGGAAGTGGTGTTGACGGCACCTACACCCTTGGTCGTCCATGGGGAAAGGGCACTCCTGTAGCTGTATTCATCAATACTAAGATGAACGTTGCCCCGAAGGCTGAGGGATGGAGTGAGATGAGCAATGGCTGGCCGAAGCGCTTCGCAGAATACAACTCTTTCAATGCCAAGGGCAATGCCATCGACCTGGGCGGTCGTAAGACAACCTTCGCCGAGTCTCATACAAACAACCCCGTGCTCAGCGAGGAGGAGGCTACCAACTACAGCGATATGAGCAAGATGTTTGGTGACTGGCAGCCTACACTCCTTACCGAGCAGGCTCCCGTACCTACCGACGTGAAGTTGGACGGTGAGGTATTGTCATGGACAGGTAGCGACTATGCTCTGCTCTATGCAGTCTGTGAGGATGATCAAATTATCGGGTTCACCACCGAGACACAATTCGACCTGAGCAGTATTGCCGCACCGTCACGCCGCGCTCAGAGTGCAGACAAATATACCGTACGTGCCGCCAACGAGATGGGTGGATTGAGTAGTGCATCTGTTCCTGCCGTTGCTACAGGCATCAATACGGTCAGTCAGCATGGCACCATCAACAGCCAGGATATCTACACCATAGACGGTCGTCGTGTCAACACCCTTCAGAAGGGAGTTAACATCGTACGTCTGCAGATGGCAGACGGAAGTGTAAAAACGGTGAAAGTCATCAGATAATCATCCGGCGTTAATACGCGATATACGGTTCAAGCCTGCGGATATCTTCGTCAGTGAAGTCACTGGAGAAACGAAGGTCCCGCAGGCTTTTGATATCTCCATGCAGCCGGCGGTAGTCAACGATTGCCTTCGCCTGATAGTAGTTGATATAGGGATGACGACGCAGTTGTTGTAGGGTGAGTTTGTTGATGGATAGTTTCTGTGGATGGGGATCCGTTATCACGAAATACTTCTTAGCCTCTTTGGGGAAGTTGTCTATCTCATCCAGTTGGCTGACATGGACATAGCCCCCCAGCCACTTACCATAGCGAACAATCTCTTTGGCATAATAAGCTCCGATACCTGGCACTTTGCGTAGCATGGAAGTATCTGCGGTATTCAGTACCACATGCTCCCCCTCCCGTATCTTCACTGGATAACGCAAGCTGTCTTTCTTATAATTACTAGTACTACTAGGAAAACTAGTTCCACTAGAGAAACTAGTTCTTCTAGCATTCCCCACCAAAGTGGAAGCAGGCAGATAGTCCTCCGAGATACGGATATAAGGCTCCAACCGCCGGTAGTCCTTCACCGTCAGTCCATAGAGACGGGCAAAGTCCTCTTTCTTGCGGTAGACACCACCTTTTGCACGGTAGCGATAGATATTCCTCACCTGCCAGGGTTGAAGTCCAAGGCGCAATAGTTGCGTGCTGTCAGCAGTATTGGGATCGAAATAGAAACATTCTGGTTGCTGCGATGGAGGCACGGCATAGGTGATTCCTATTTTCCTAGTAGAACTAGTTTTCCTAGTAGAACCAGAACCACTAGTACTACTAGTTTCCCCTCCCAACAGGAATATCCCTATCAGGACTAAAGTCCCGACAAGCATAGTGATAATAAGTATTAGTCGGTCGTTGCGGTTCATACAATACCTAATTGATGCAAGAAGATAAGGGTTATACAGATAGGACAGACGATACGGACGGCAAAGAGGTAGACCCCGAAGAACGTCCCTTTCAATGTTCCTCCGTTGGTGAACTCATCGTGTACTACCTTCTTGGGGATATACCAGCCCACAAACAGACAGGCAAACATCGCCCCTAAGGGCAACAGGAAGTTAGCTGTCAGACGGTCACAGAAGTCCATCAAAGAGAAGTCCATGAGTTTCAGTTCCGGATATGCCCCTACGGAGAGGGAGCAGAAGATACAAAGAACACTTGCGACGACAGTGAGTATCCATGCCGACTTCTTCCGGGGCAGCTCAAACTCCTCCGTAAAGAAAGCAGTTCCTATCTCATGCATGGAGATGGTGGAAGTCAGTGCCGCAAACACCAATAGGGCATAGAACATGATGCTAACGATATAGCCCACTACCGGCATGGCAGCAAAAGCCTGCTGGAACACGTTCGGCAAGGTAATAAATATCAGGGAAGGTCCACTATCCGGGTTCACCCCTACTGAGAAGGCTGCGGGGAATATCATGAGTCCTGAGCAAACGGCTACCATCGTGTCTATGATAGCGATCTGTCCTGCCGACCGCAACAGGTTGGTGTTTTCCGAGAAATAGCTGGCGTATGTACACAAACATGCCGTTCCCAATGACAAAGAGAAAAATGCCTGTCCCAATGCTTCCAAGAACACGCTGCTTGACAGTTTCGAGAAGTCTGGCTTTAGCAAGAAACGGATACCTTCTAATGCCCCGGGTAACAGACACGAGGCAACGACGAGTATCAGTAACAGCACAAGAAGGATAGGCATCAACAGTTTCGATGCTTTCTCAATACCACCCCGCACTCCCCGTACGATGACCAGATGGGTAATCAGGATAAAGACGACACCCCATATCGTTGGCTTCAACGGATCACAGGAGAACGCCACGAAATAGTTTTTTACGTACTCCGCATCCCCACTGAGATGTCCGATGACAGAGGCACAAAGGTATTGCAGGCACCATCCTGCCACCACGGCATAGAAGCCCAGGATAATCGTAGAGGTGAGAATACCCAGATATCCCACGAACTTCCAAGGACGACCATTCGACAGTGCATCATAAGCCTTGGCAGCATTCGCCTGGGCATGGCGTCCCACGATGAACTCGCTGACCATACCGGGGATTCCCAACAACAGGATGCACCCTATATAGATAAGGATAAAGGCTGCCCCTCCGTTCTCCCCTGTCGTATACGGAAAACGCCATACGTTCCCCAGTCCGACAGCTGACCCCGCCGTGGCAAGTACTATACCTAATTTACTTCCGAAACTCCCTCTATCCATAAATAATTAGTAATTAGAAATTAGTAATTAGTAATTTTGAGACACACCATTAGCCTGTTTAAGAGATTTAGTAATACTAGTCAGTATTCTAATAATTTCAATATTATCAAAATATACAGACTCATATTCCTTATCAGACAAATAGCCTGCTGTATGGATACGATTTAACCAGAATTTTGTCTCATTTGCTTCTTTCAGGGCAATAGAAAGTTTAGATATAAAATCTGGTCTACTTTGTGCATACTGGCTCTCTGCTATATTTGCCCCTATACTGGTTCCACTTCGTAGTATTTGATTCACAATATCCTTACTGGCTTTTCGATTACTTTTCAAAAAAGAACACATTCTCACTATTCTGTCAGCAAATCCTTCCGCCTTCTCTATAATGATATTATCTTTCATAATTACTAATTATTAATTACTAATTACTAATTACTAACTTAGCAGTCCAAACTGGTGAAGGAATACCAAGAGGATGGCAAGCGGACAGACATACTTCACCAGGAAGATGTAGACATGGAAGAGACGGACATAACCGATGCTCTTTAACTCCCCCTGGTTGGTAAACTCATTACGGACTATCTGATGCGGCACGAACCACCCGATGAAGATACAAGTCAGGAAACCTACGATAGGCAGGAATATCTGTCCCGTAATGAAGTCGAACCAGTCGAACAACGACTTGCCGAAGAACACCAGTCCGTCAACGGCTCCCATCGACAGCGAACAGAACGCACCGATGACAGAAGTGGTGACGGTCACCAGCAACGCAGCCTTCTTACGTGACATCTTCAACTCCTCATGAATAAATGCCGTGCTCACCTCATGCAGTGACATCAACGAGGTCAATGCAGCCAATGACAACAACACGAAGAACAGCAGTGAGATGCAGTAGCCCACTAAAGGCATTGACGCAAAAGCCTGCTGGAACACATTGGGCAATGTGATGAAGATCAACGAAGGACCGCTGTCCGGGTTTACCCCTACCGAGAAAGCTGCGGGAAAAATCATGAGACCTGCCAGGATAGCCACCAGACAGTCGATGATTGCTATCTGGGAGGCAGACTTTGTCAGGTTCGTGTAACGTGAGAAATAACTGGCATAGGTACACAGACATCCCATGGCGATACTCAGCGAATAGAAGCTCTGTCCCAACGCCCCGAGGAACACGTCACCCGTCAGTTTGTCATAATCCGGTTTGAACAGGAACTCGATACCCTTGTCAGCATCGGGCAGCATACAAGAGGCTCCCACGATAATCAGCAATAATATAAATAGGGTGGGCATCAGCAGTTTAGAGGCACGCTCAATACCATCCCTGACTCCATGCTCGATAATCAGGTAAGTGATACCTAAGATAATCACCGTCCACAACACCGGTTTCACCGGGTGTGTTGCCAGTTCTGTGAAATACGTCTTGAAATACTCCGGGTCACCCTGCAGGTGTCCTATCAGCGATGCGAAGATATATTGCAGGCACCACCCGCTGACCACTGCGTAGTAGCCCGTGATGAGGAAACCTGTCAGCACTCCCATATAACCAATCAGTGACCATGGTGTGCCACCGGCAAGTTTCCGATAGGCACGTGCCGTATTCGACTGTCCATGACGACCCACGATAAACTCACTGACCATACATGGAATACCCAGCAATACCACACAAATCACATAAATCATGATGAACACGGCACCGCCATTCTCCCCTGTCATATAAGGAAAGCGCCATACATTACCCAATCCTACAGCAGAGCCTGCCGTAGCAAGTATGACACCCAGTTTACTTCCAAAATTCGCTCTTTCTCCCATAATATTCGACATAACGTTTGCAAAGGTAGTAAAAATTACTAATTACTAATTACTAATTACTAATTATTTTGTACCTTTGCAAGCAAATTGAAAGGTAATGACTACAAAAATACTTCAAACTGTAAGAAAATATCCTTTTTCCGTCTTCTGTATCCTCTTGATTTGGATACTGTCATTCGCTCCCTTCTTTCCAGAGACCCCACTGGACGATGTGGCATTTATTGACAAATGGACACACCTCATCATGTATGGAGGTACCTGCTTGGTCATCTGGATAGAATACCTGCGCAAGCATACCTTATTAAACAAAAAGAAACTGTTCTGCTGGGCATGGCTTGCCCCTATTGTGATGAGTGGCATCATCGAGCTGCTGCAGGAACACTGCACTAACCACACCCGCAGTGGGGAATGGTTCGACTTTGCCGCCAACTCGACGGGAGTCACCCTTGCCGCCCTGTTAGGGATGTTACTCGCCTACTTCAAAGTTTTCAATAAGAATCCTCGTCACGAGACCCTGCGCTGACACGAAATAGACACGGGGAATAATTGACGAGGCAAAGAGATTGTAGATTTGCCGGTCAGTCTGTGCTGAATAAGGAATTTGCAAGTCATACTCTTCCCAGAAAGGAGCCACCATATCCTCTCCCTCCCCACGGCTGATAGCAACCATCTGAAACCCCGGGTCATCCTTATGACGCAGGTAATAGTCGTTCAGCTCAGGCAGTTCCCGCTTGCAGTCACCACATAACGTACTGAAAAAAACGATGACAGTCTCACCTGTCAAGTGATTAGTAGAAAAAGTTGCGGGCGAGCCATTGTCAACCACACTGACAGAGAAGGAAGGCACACGGTCACCCACAACAATATGCTCTATCACATCTTCCTCATCGTCATGGATGCTGCTACACCCCGCAACCACGAGGCATAGCAGTAGCCCAACGGTAAATTTATATCTATTCATCAATTACTTAACGAAAATCTTTACATTTTGTTGTGCTCCAGCAGTATTTTTTGCTTGGATGACATACACTCCAGCATGGAGCATGAATGTCACGCTGTTGCCACAACTATTGTTCTGATATATCGTCGAGCCATTGAGTGATACTGCTTGAATTTGAGAGATCTCCTCACCAGAGGTTACCGTCACCTCCCTGCCACGGACGCTGACCACGATACCCTGCTGTGCGCTGGCAGTCTCCTCGATGCCCGTCGCACTGCCACCTGTGAAGGTCAGGAAGTAACGACCGTAGTCATTGGGCTGGACGGCATACGAGTCACCCTCGTATATCTGCTGTGAGGTGCCATCCACGGCATCCACCACATAGACCTCACCAGAAGTCAGCTTCTCAATATCCGAGAAGGTCACATCCACCATCTCATTACTTGCCGTACAGGTCACACCAAAAGCAATCGGCTTAGAGAGTTCCTTCACCTGGTTGATGCTTACGGCTTGTCCGTCAGCAACGGTATAAACCATCGGCACATCAGCAAGGTTAGAGTCAAACAGCGTCTCCACACTCTTCGTCTCCTCCCCTACCGATACCGTTGCAGCAGAAGCGCCGCGCTCGTTCGTCGCCATCAGAGTAAACTCACGGGCTGGAGCGGAAGTGACGGTGTGCCCATCGACCATCATCGAAGGTTTGAATACCACACCCGTTGCACCATCCTTCACTTTCACGAAGAACGACTGCATTGGAGCGATATAACCATTTTCGATTGGCGTACCTGTAGTATTATTGTCATAGGTCCAATATCCTTGTGCCGCAGCATCCAAATTGGCAGCGTTCTCACTGATGAAAGTAGCCATATTGATGGAACATAGGTATGGGTTACCCACCAACTGGTAGTTAGCAGGTGACGACTGGACATTCGCAACCAAAGCGTTGTAATTGCCATCACTTGCTGTACGGGCATTCGAACCATAGACTGTTCCGTATGTCACGCCAGAGATATTAGCAGTACCATCGGTCAGAAGTTTACCTGTTGTCTCCTTGCTGATAGTCTGACTTAACTTACCGTCATCTGGTGAGGTATTGTCCCACTGATAATAATCATAGTTGGTGTCAGCCTTTGGCAAACGAATCAGCGTCTTCGCTGTCTGATCCTTCTTATGCGGACGGATAGCAAATGCCGTCCAAGTGCTGTAAGGAACTGTCACGTCATTATACTCATGACTCCACTGATTAAGGATAGTACTTACACCACCTGGGATATTCGCACTATACTGCGTGGCTCGGATGTCATTCGTCTTTGTCTTCACATAGACACCTGCCTGTGTCCATCCTTTCTGATAGATAGGATATTTCGTACGGCTATAGGTGAAGCCGGCAGCATTGGTCGTCGTAGAGAAATTGATAGGCTGGAATGCCTCAGAGGTCTGGCTACCATTATCCGCTGCTGTAGCAGAGACAGGTACATACATATCACCAGCGTAGGTATTCTGCAATGGTGTTGACATCAGTGTCCATGTATTGGCATCCAGTTCTTTCTCCACCCATACCTTCTCGTAGGTGAGGTATTGCTGGTTGAGCAACTCCGCATTCGGTTTCATATAGAGTTCCTTTGCCCAGTTGCCATAGAATTTCTCACAGTCGTAAACGCTGCCACTTACACCATGATTCTGACAAGTTGTCTCCGTATACCGTACCATTAAGTCATACTGGATATTCTCCGTAGCAGCAGCACCTATATTTTTATAGATACCTTCAGTGTCATAAGTCAGATTCACCAAGTTTGGAGATGCGATACCGCCAGGTATAGTGACGTACGTGAACTTCATAGGTACAAAGGTCTTCGGTGTAGTCATAACCGTTGAAAGCGTACCCTCACCATTATTCTCATAATCATCTGTGTTCGTTGCCGCACTTGTTCCTTTATTCAGTTCCGTACGAGTAGAGCGTTGCCAACTGGCATCGTTATTCCAGTTACTATTCGCACCATTCCATGTCACATACTTAGGAACCACTTTCAAGAGGAACTCCACATTGCCTTCACAGGCTCCAACTCCTGCACCTTTCTTCTTTACTTGGAAGAACATGCGATAAGTAAAGCCCTCTTGGAAAACAGGTTTTGTAATTCCCGCATCATGGAAGTTAAGAGAGACATACATCTTGCCAGTATTATTAATCTCTGTCTCCCCAAAGGTTGCAACATCCACATTAGCTGTAATCTGGTCATCATTGGTCTGATCAGCAGAAGAGCTATAAGCCAGCAGTCTCAGTTTGTCAACGAACACCAATGCGCCAGCCTTAGGTGTAGCACTGTCTTCCGTCTTGAAAGTATTCACAGGAATATGGAGCAAATAGTCACCATCCTGCATATTCTTCAACTGTTCCTTACCGACACGTACTACGCGGATACCAGCAGGATAAGAGGATACGTCATCAAAACCAAGTACCAATGAAGGTCCTCCACCCGTATCACTGACTATAAACGTAAAGGCCAGCGGCGAGCAAACACCATAGTTCTTGGTATTATAGGTTACCTGGTCTTCGATAGGCAATGCTGTTACTGTTGGATGTGCCACGGTTACGCTGAGTTTGATATCCGAAGAGCATGACAGATGCAGCAAGCCTTCATCCATTGCTTTTTTAATGACATTATAGTACTTCTGACTATTAACCGTCATATAGTCATCTGGCAAAAGAGCAGAACTTGCATAAGCAATATTACTGTAAGAGGTACCTGGAGGAGTTGTGAAAGTCGTACTGAAATCGCCTTTCTGCTTTCCACGGAAATTGCGCAAAGCAGCCTGCAATGTCACTCCATCGAGTTCATACGACTGGAATTCCAACAACGTACCATTAAAGTAGTCATAATGTACACCTGTATACTTATGGAAGCCACTAACCTCTCTGTCATCAGGCATGTTCAGTACCATTTTCAAATCAATAGCAGCCTCGTGAGTAGAACAATTGGCGGTAACGGTGGTTACAGCATTGCCACTACCATCCTCTACGGACAGGTACATCACCTTAGGTACGAAGACAGGGCTGAACACAGAGCAGGTATTGCTAGGATTACCCCAAAGTGATTCATAAGTAACACTAGTCTCATACATGTTATAAACAGAGATGTAGTAGTCTGAGCCCTCTTTCAGAGCAAATCCCTTGTTGGCAAGAGAAAAATAGGTAACACCATCTGTTCCTTCAAAATAACCAGAGAAAGGATGAGGTAATGAGGACTCTGAAGGTAATGAGCCTGGAATAGATGCAGGAACCGTTGTTTTTCCATAGAGTAATCCTCCATTATTATACAAAGTTGCATCCGTCATGGCATTACCATTCTTGTCACAGATACGCCAGTAAATAGTCTTACCTGCCATATGCTCTATATCCTCTGCACTCACATAGAGATTCATCCGTATCTCTGCATCACCACAGTTAACACTCGACTGTTTCACCTTCAGCTTCGCATTGCTGGTATAGAACATCAACTGGTCTACGGCATAGTCGGCACCATCCGTACCGGGCGAGTAGTTGTCGATGTTCACCTCGTAGTGGTCCACATTGCTCAGGTCTACCGTGGCAGGGATGGCCACACGGCCATACACCTGATACCACTTGCCCGTGGTATACGTGCCGGCCGCTGTAGTACTCAGGTTGGAGGAGTGGAAGGACACCACCCTCACCTTGGTGCCATTGGTCTTGACGGCATACACTGTTGACATCACCTGCGGCTTGACCTGACCACCAGTCATATCGGCTATCACACCTGTGAAACAAAGTTCAGAGCCTGCACACAGGTCTGCGTTGAACGACATCTGTGCAATAGTACGCGACTCGTCAGAAGCATCGACATAGAGGAACGAACCGTATTGTCCTGCAGCTCCTCTGCCGTCAAGGCCTAAGCCATAGCTATAGGTATAGTCATGGAGTACGTTGCTATTCCACCATTGATAAGTATAGCCCGAGCTGGTAACACCGGGATCATTCATCGACCTCAGCAACATATACTCACCATGCAGCGGAGAGATTCCCATAAAGTCATTGCCACCATTAGCCCAGATACGGCGCACGTCAGGATAGCAGAAGCCATACTGAGCCTCGTTCCATGGCAGTGGCTCGGTAGAGTGGTTCTCGCTCTGCGTGGTAAGCGTGCTGGACAGCTCGGTGCCGCCAAGGCCGTCGAAGTCAACGGTTGCCTGTAGCGTCATGTGCTGACGCAGGTATGCCTCGGTACGTTCCAAGGGCAGGTCGTCAACCGCATAAGCAGGAGCATCAATGAGATTTACCTCATAATGTACTACTGGTGCCATACGGGTGTTGTTACCAATATAGCCAACCAGGTGGAAACGCTGACCAGCCTGAGCCGTCACACTCTTGGAGCCACCGCCACTGATGGGGGTATAGGTGCCGTTAAGAGCACTGACTTTGAAACGTGAAATGCGTTGTGTCTCGGAGGTCTCATTGAACTCCAGCTTGGCGTCATTGCGATAGATGCCCGTCTCGTCTTCCAAGTAGGCATACCAGGCTATCTTGTTACAACTCATGAGCGAACTGCCATTATTGATATAATAATAGTCGAGCTCGGAGAGTGCCGCACGGATAGAGAACGACGTACTGGCATCCTTCATGGCCACGCTGACGCGGCCATTGTCCTCGGCTAACTGGAACATGTCGGTTCCACCAGCCTCCAGTTTGTCCTGACCAATCTGAATACTGGTGGCAATGACCGATGCAGGGCGGATGTTGAAGATATAACGGGTACTCAGCGTCGGCTCGTGCATGAGGTACGGATGTTTCTTGCCGCTGAAGCCAGCACGCGTGTCATCGACAGAACCCTCGTAGATACCGTCGTAGTACTTACTGACGTCACAGGCAATGGTCACCAACTCATTCAGGCCATTAGGATTGAATGTTACACCCACCAGGTCCTGAGTGGGCTTGATGCCGCCCACGCTGTTGTTCAGCATAAAGAAGCCACGGCTGACGGTTGAGCCGTTGTTCACCTCCTGCATGTCCTCCAGATAGGAGCCGTCCTTTACCAGTCGGGTATGGTTGATGTCAGTGTTCCAGTCATACCAGCGTATGTAGGCCGCAGGCTCCAGGTTATTACCTTCGCCATAATAGAATTGGAACGGAAGTTTCAGACTGACGGGCGTGCTGGTGGTGGGATCGACGTAGATGTCGTACTCCACGGTGTGTACGCCCTGGCGGATGTCCTCGCTGACAGCAACCTTCGAGCCAGTACTGTTGTCCCATGAGTACTGCTGCACGGTGGCATTGATGCGGGCATCCTTGGTGTCGATGTCGGCACCGTTCTTGGTAACGTATGGACGTCCTGACTCACCCACATCATGAACAAACTGGAACTCGTGCTCCAGGTAGAAGTTATAGATGTAGAGCATGTTCAGGTTGTTAGGCTCGTGGGTCAGTTTCTTCGGGTCGCCATCATTGTCGGTCTGCCCCGTCAGGTCGTTGCTCATTACAATCATCAGGCGATATTCCTCCCAGCTATCAGTTGCCGACGGCTTTGTAACCGTTATATTCAACATGTTGGCTGCATCGTAATCCCCACCAGGCTTATTACCGGTAGCCGAGTTCCAGTAGAGGCCAAAGTCTTCTTCAGTCATGTGTTTCCAATAAGTACCACCGACAGAAGTCAGATAGTTTTCCGAGTTGGGAATCTTTTCATAGTCACCACTGTCATCACGCTTCGTCAGATACCAGCGTACATGGAAGCTGTTAGCCAATTCCACCAGAGTGGAAGCTCCAAGCTCTTTCTTTATCTTGTTGATATTATCGGCAAGGGGGATGGTCAACTCGGTCACATCCTCGCTAGATACCAGAATCTCCTTGGCGTGCTGGAAATGGGGAGTGGTCAGTGTTCCAGGGAACGTAGAGGTCTCTTTGAACTTGATGGTATAGATATAGTCGTAGTCCGGCTCATAGATGGACTCTATGAATGCGCCACGATTAGTCAACTCACGAGCGAAGGTACCAGTATGACCTGTCTCGCCTGTGTCCTTCGACATTGCGACAACAACATAATAGTAGTTAAACTTATCGGCTGGCAGTGTCAGTGTAGCATTCGGCAAAGTCAAGCCACTCTCATTCTGTAGATAGTAACCATATTCTTTTGTCGTGAATCCCGTTGCGCCACTGATGTTCGTAAGTTTCTCTGTACCATCCGTTGGGTCAATCAGTGTGCCATCGCTCTTAGTCAGATAGATACG
>Ga0247611_10000380_pt1 | contig 91659 bp, 95 predicted proteins | sample 177DNAGHGhighgp2_FD_192422 | JGI IMG/M metagenome (GOLD analysis project Ga0247611, IMG submission 192422) | Sheep rumen microbial communities from Palmerston North, Manawatu-Wanganui, New Zealand - 1770 DNA GHGhigh gp2 | ecosystem: Host-associated > Mammals > Digestive system > Stomach > Rumen...
TGAGCAAGGTGGACTTGCCGCAGCCCGAAGGCCCCATGATGGCGACAAACTCGCCGTCGTTGATTTCGAACGAAACGCCGTCCAATGCGATGGTTTCGATTTCAATGTCCTCGCTGCGGAAGACCTTCCTGAGATTTTCTACTTTAATCATTGCTTTTAGTCTTTAATGGTTAAACTTATATTTTGTTGATTTGTTGTTTGATTCATTTTTTTGTTGGTCACAAAACCTACAAAACTCACAAAACCGTTTTTCAATGTTATGGGAAGCACGCCAACCGGCTGCTTCCCAGCAGCGAGGCGGTTGCCAATCCGCATCTGTTCTTATTGAAGTTTTGCATTGTTTTGTTTGTTTTGTGATTAAAACACCAGCACTTCACTCTCTCCGAAGTTGTCATACGAAGAGGTAATCACCTTCTCGCCAGCCTCCAGCCCTTCGACGACCTCGTAATACTGCGGGTTCTGTCGCCCAATCTTGATGTCACGCTTGGTGGCCTTGCTACCGTCGGAAGAGAGCACATAGATCCACTTGCCGCCCGTCTTTTGGTAGAAGGCGCCACGCGGGATGAGCACCGCCTCCACGGGCTGGCCGAGTTGCAGGTTGAGGTAATAGGTCTGGCCGCTGCGGATGTTCTCGGGCTGCTGCTCCATGAACTTGAAGTCGGCCTTGAACTTGCCATCGCGCACCTCGGGATACACCTTGCGAATCTGCGCCTGATACCGCTCACTCTGCCGTTCAAAAGTGGCCTCCAAGCCCGGCGTGATGCGGTCGATATAATGCTCATCGATCTGGGCCTCAATCTTGTAACTGTCGAGATTGTTGATTTGCCCGATCTTGGAGCCTGCGCCCACCGACTGACCCAACACCACATCCAAGAGGCCCAACTCGCCGTCGATGGGTGCCTTGATGGTCAGGTTTTCCTTGCGCTTGCGGATCATCATCATATTGACGCGCATATTCTCGAGGCTCTCGCGCATACGGTCGATTTCCACCGAACGATGGAGGCTGTCCTGCTTGGCGCGGTTCTCCACCAGCTTCAGGCGGCTGTTCGAGAGTGTGAAGTCCTCCTCGGCCTTCAGGAAGTCCTCGCGGGCGATGAGGCCATCGTTGTAGAGCGACTTCTGCGCTTCGTAGGTACGGCGGTTGCGCTGCACCTCCATCTGCAGTTGCAGTTTCTCTTGCTCCACGCTCAACTTTTGTTGTTCCATCTGAATCATTGTGTTGCGCAGGATATTTTCTTTCTCGGCGAGGTCGGCCTCGGAGGAGAGGATCTGCATATCTAGGTTCTCGTTGCTCAAGATAAGGATGACATCGCCCGCCTTGACGCGGCTGCCTTCCTCGGTGACGATCTGTTGCACCACACCACCTTCCAAGGGGCTGATTTGGATGGTCGTCATCGGCGCGACCTGTCCGCTGATGCGGATGTAGTCGTTGAACTCGCCCGAGGTGACGGTGCTCACGGTGATGTTGTCCGCGTCGATGCGGAGTTTCTTCGAGTCGTCCCTGAAGATGAGCCAGAGGATGAAGACGAGGAGCAACGCCCCGCCCCAGAACGGCAGCGCCTTCTTAGTGAACGCGCGGCGAATGCCTTTTTTCTGTTCGATTTTACGATCCATTGAGTGTTCCATAATATGACTAGTATTTAATTATTCTTCAAAGACTTAACAGGATTCATTCGGGCAACGCGGTTGCTGCTCATGACGACCACGGCAGTCACGATAAGCAAGACCGACACCGCGCCGATGATGAAATAGAGCGGCGAGAGACCGATGCGCATGGCGAACAGCTCCAACCATTTGTCGGCGAGGAAATAGGCTATCGCCACGCCAATTAAGGCGGCAATCACAGCCAGTTTCAGCACATCCGCCACGAACATACGGATGATTTCGCCCGACACCGCACCGTTCACCTTACGGATGGCTACCTCCTTGCTGCGGCGGTTGGCCTCATCGCGCACAAAGCCTATCAGACCAAACAAGGCAATCGCCAAAGCAAACAAGGCACCTATTATGAATGTGCGCCGCATCTGATACAGGTAGGTGTATTCCTTCTTGACCAATTCGGTGTAAGGCGTCACTTCGACATTGTTCCGCTCGGGCAGACATTCCTCGATGACCGCCTTCACCTTGGCGATGGCTTCGGGATTCACCTTACGCACTTTTACCACCAAGGTGTTCATCATCCTCGACCAGTCTTCGGGGCCAGAGTTCCAATCCATGTTCCAACAGAAGCGGATGCTCGCACGGTCGTCGTTGCCCAACATCGAGCCGATGACATAATCTTCATAAACGCCACAAATGGTGTAAACATCATCGTCGCCATCGCTATGCTCCGAAATCAGGATGTCCTTGCCCACTGCGCCATCGCTCCAGTCGGCATATAGGTTCATCTCCTTCACGAAACTTTGGCTCACGGCCACATCCTTCGGCTTTGAAGGTGCTTTGCCCTCTGTCAAACGGAAGCCCATTAGGTCGAAAAAGCCTTCCGTCGCCATGTATTGGTCGCACACGCCCATCAGATACTTTGTCGGGTTGTCGGGCAGCATAATATTATTCCCCGACGACTTGTACAAAGGGATGCAGTAGGTCAGTTCGGCGGCTTCCACCTCGGGATATTGCCTTAGTTTTTCTGTAATCAGTATCAATTTGTCCTTATCCGCACCTCTCAACGGGACATACAGCAACTGCTCGTAATCGTAGCCCATATCAGCGTTCATTGCAGAGTTGTATTGCCTATCAGCTACGATGACCAAAGGTAGCAAAATGACATTGATGCCGACTTGCACCATCAACAACGTGAGTTTCCAACGGCGCTTGTTTTCCTTGTAACCGCTGAAGGCCGTCGAAACAGGAATCCTGACGAACATCATCGCGGGAATGAGCGCCGAGACTAGGAAAATGAAAGCGATGATGCCGACAAGCACCCAACGGGTTTGGCTCACCATGAGCTTCTGCACGGGTACACCCAACAGCGACTCGATGACCCCGCTGAAAGCCCATATCACCAAGGCCGCCACTGCCAACGAAGCCAGCAGGTTCAAAGCCGTCTCTTTGATGAGCATTCCATAGATGCTTCCTGCGCTGGCACCGTAGCACTTCCTGACGCCCATTTCTTTGGAGCGGCGCACCACATCCGAAACGGCCATTAGCAGGTAGTTGAGCACCGAGACCAAAAGCAACAAGGCCGCCACCACCGAAAGAATCAACACATAGTTTTTGATAGTAGGCTCATGACGATGCATGGTGGCAAGAGGGGTCAGCGTGTACCAAATCGTGGAGCCGTCGCGTTCCAACTCCTCCAAAGGCTGGTGTGCCTCCTGCATCTTGCGAATGGCATCCTTCAGGCTGTTGGGGTCCACATTGGGCGCCAGCCTGACAAAGCCGCGATAACGGTCGTTGCCCAGCCAGTTGTTGATGCTCCACTCACCGAAGGCAGCAATGGTCGTTACAATGTCGCATTGCACGCTGCCGTTCTTCGGAAAATCCTCAAAAACACCCACCACGGTCAGTCTTGTTTTCGGCCCCCATGCTTCAGTATAGATTTGTTTGCCGATGGCCTCGTTCACGCCGCCCAACTTCTCCGCAAAGCTGCGACTGATAGCGATGTCGCCATTGTATTCATGCAAGGCCTGCATCGGGTCGCCCGCGAGGAAATCACGGTTGAAAAAGTCGAAAAAGCAGGTGTCGGCGCCGATACACAGGCCCGTGATGAGGTTGTCGTTTTCATCATAAAGGTTGCCGCTAATCAAATTGGAATAACGCGTAGCGGCTTCCACTCCAGGAACTTCCGCCTTGAAGCCCGGAGCGATGCCTCCTGAAGTGCCCCAATAGTCGTCGGGGTCGCCACCTTCTTGGAAGATGATGTTTTCCGTAATCATATAGATGCGGTCCACATCCTTGTAGAAACTGTCGTAGGACAATTCGAAGCACACCTTGGCAATCAGCACGATGCCGATGGCGAGACCTATGCCTAACGATAGGATTTTGATTATTTTGTCAGAGATGCTATTCATTGTTGAATTGTTGATTGTTTAACTGTTTAATTGTTTGTTGAGTTTCCCTTCGGGAATGGAGTGCTTGTCTTAGTTATATAGCGGCGGCAATAACAAGTTGTCAATCTGTAGCGCCACAGGCCGCCGCGGTTAAAAACGACCTTAGACCTCCATTCCCCGCAGGGAATCTCTTTTACTGTTCTATATAATGTATCCCTCCATAGTAATTAACCACACTATTCTTAATAAAGTATTGAAGCCTAGCGTTCAATTGTTCGGCAAGAGCGTTTAGGTAGTTGTTCGATGCCGTCTGGTACTCGATGGATGAAATCAAGCCCTGCTCGAAACGCTTGATGTTCAGTGTGAAGGCCTCCTGCTGCAATTCAGCGCGGGTGTTGGCTTGGTGCAAAGCATCGGCGCTGCCGTCGCGGTCGGCGATGGCGCGGCGTACCTCGGCCTCCACCGTTTGAAGCGTCTGCTCATAATCGGCCTGGGCACGGTCGTAGGCGTTCTTTTTCCGCGCGATGTTGGAATGCTTCGAGAGGCGGTCGAAGATGGGGATACTCAACGAGAGCTGCACGTACTCGCCGCCGTTGTTCTTCAACTGTTCGAAATACGGCGTGGGCACATAGCCCTCCATACCCGGATAGGTGAAGTAACTCGACGACCAGCCACCATAGAGCGAGAGTCGGGGCAACAACTGCCAGCGAGCCGTCTTGAGGGCAAGGCGGGCGTTTTTCATCGTGCCTTCGGCCAAAAGGACGGCAGGCATGTTGGTTTTGGCAAATTCCACCATTTGGGGAATTTCATCCGTTCGGCTGCCACGGTGTGACAGCCCTACAGCCAAACCTTCAATTTTCAATGGTTTTTCAATGGGCCAAAACATCACATCCTTCAGGGTGATGATGGCATTGTTGAGGTTGTTCCGACAGGTGGTCAGTTGGTACTGCCGCTCGGCGAGGTCGCTCTGCATCTGCACCACATCGGCATGGGATTTCTGTCCCAGTTGTTCCTGTCTTGTGGCCAACTGCACAGCCTTTTCCGCTGTGGTCACCTGGGCTTGCAGGGCTTCCTGCATCTCGGTGTAATACAACACATTGCAGTAGGCCTCCATGGTGGCGAGACAGATCTGGTCTTCGGTTTGCTGTTCCTTGGTCAAGCCCATCAATTGCGCCGTCTTGGTGATTTTCAGGTTGTTGACGGCCTGGAATCCGTTGAAGAGCACTATCCCTGCAGAGAGGCTATAGCCATTGTGGAACGATGTCGTCCGGATGTAGGTGTTGGTCTCGGGGTCTATGCTGCGGCCAAAGTTGGCGTATGCATAGGTGCCACCTTCCACCTCAGGCGTGAAAGCGGCAAGGATGGCATCGCGACGGTCGATCTGCGCGTCACGGTAATCAGCCCGCTGTATGCGCACCTCGGCGGAATGCTCAACGGCATAGCGCATACAGGCTTTGAGGTCCATGGTGACCGTGTCTTGCGCTGCAACGACATTGGCCACCATGGAGAATATCACTAGTTGAAGAAAGTTCACTCGCATTTTACAATATTTTATTTGACACACCTATCATCATTTGTCATGCCAAAGTTATAAAATATTAAAATACAGTCATTTGCAAAATCACGCTTCACAAAAAGTGTAAAGAATCTTTACAGTGGTGTAAAGATATTTTACAACATCGTCGTCTGCCAAAATGTCAGTCAAGCTCCAATGGCACAAATATTGACCAAAAAGGACACGAGACTTCGAGACACGCGACACGAGTCAATAGCATCTCGCGTCACGCAGTCACGAGTCACAAAGTCAATCATAAATCTTCTAATATTGGAATTTAAAATCTAAAGTATATGCAAACAGGCAACATTGGAGTAAAAACCGAAAACATCTTCCCGGTCATCAAGAAGTTCTTGTATTCCGACCAGGAGATTTTCCTTCGTGAAATCATCAGCAATGCCGTCGACGCCACACAGAAGCTGAAGACACTTGCCTCGTCGGGCGAGTTCAAGGGCGAACTGGGCGACCTCACCATCAAGGTTGAGATAGACAAAGACAAGAAGACCCTCACCATCCGCGACCGAGGCATAGGAATGACAGCCGAAGAGGTTGACAAATACATCAACCAGATAGCCTTCTCGGGAGCAGAGGAGTTCATTGCCAAGTTCAAGACACAGAGCGAGGCCGAAGCCGCCAACATAATAGGTCACTTCGGACTGGGCTTCTACTCAGCTTTCATGGTGTCATCAAAGGTTTCGTTGATTTCAAAATCGTGCAAGGAAGAAGGCAACAACGGTGTCATCTGGGAATGCGACGGCAGCCCTGAGTACACGATGAACGAGATACCCAAAGGCGACCGCGGAACCGACGTCATACTCTACATCAGCGACGATGCTCAAGAGTTCCTCGAGGAAGGCCGCATCCGCGAACTGCTCAACAAATATTGCAAGTTCCTGCCCATCCCAATCCAGTTTGGAACAAAGAAAGTGCAAGAACCGATAGAGGAAGAGACCACCGACGAAGCCAAAGAAGGTGAAAACAAAGACGAAAAGAAAGACGAGAAGCCCAAGACCAGAGAGGTTGAGAAACCCTGGATAATAAACGAGGTTGCACCGCTGTGGAAGAAGTCGCCGAGTGAGATTAAGGACGAGGAATACAACAGCTTCTACCACACGCTCTACCCCATGAACTTCACGGAGCCATTGTTCCACATACACCTCAACGTGGACTACCCCTTCAACCTCACGGGAATACTCTATTTCCCGAAGGTGAAGAACCGCTACGAGTTCCAGCGCAACAAGATACAGCTCTACTGCAACGAGGTCTTCGTCACCGACAGCGTGGAAGGCATCCTGCCCGAGTTCCTCTCGCTGCTGCACGGCGTCATCGACTCGCCCGACATCCCGCTTAACGTCAGCCGCTCGTTCCTGCAAAGCGACCTCAACGTGAAGAAAATCTCGACCTACATCACCAAGAAGGTGGCCGAGAAACTGGAAGAGCTCTTCAAGAAAGACCGCGAGGCCTACGAGAAGAACTGGGACGACATACGCGTATTCATCGAATACGGCATGATGAGCGACCCGAAGTTCTACGAACGCGCCGAGAAATTCTTCCTCTTCAAGGATGTGGACGACAAATACTACACCATCGAGGAGTACAAAGCCCTCATCAAGGAGCAACAGACCAACAAGGACAAGATTCTGGTATATCTGTATGCCACCGACAAGGACGACCAATACACCAACATCGAGAACGCCAAGGCCAAGGGCTACAACGTCTTGATGATGGACGGCATCCTCGACCCGCATTTCATCAGCGCCTACGAGCAGAAAGAAGGCGAGAAAGGTGACGACAGCCGCGCCATGTTTGCCCGTGTGGACTCCAACACCATCGACAAACTCATCGTGAAGGACGACAAGGAAGCAGCCTCGGGCCTCGACGACAAGCAGAAGGAGACCGTGAAGGCTGCCTTCGAGAAGGTCATCGACAAAGTGAAGTTCAACGTGGAGTTCAGCAACGAAGGTGCCGAAGCCGCTCCCGTGGAGGTCACCCAAAACGAGTGGATGCGCCGTATGAAAGAGATGGAGCAGATGGGCGGCGGCCCAATGTCGTTCTACGGCTCCATGCCCGACAGCTACACGCTGATGCTTAACACCAACAGCCCTGTCATCACTGGCTTACTCGACAAAGACGAAGCCGCAGAGGAAGCCACGATTAGGCAGATTTACGACCTCGCACTGCTCTCGAAGAACCTGCTGAAAGGCAAGGATTTGAGCGAGTTTGTGAAGAGGAATATGGAGAAGTTATAATTGACGCGAGACTCCGAGACACGAGACACGGGACCAGATGAAAGGCTCCGTGTTTTTTTTGTGCAAACAATAAATTTAGTGTTTTAAAACACTATTTTTATTATTGAATTAGTATTTTTAAACATTATAATTTTATCACTTTTAGTATTTTAAAACATTATTTTTTATAGAATACTTGTGTTTTAAAATATTATTCGTATCTTTGCAGCAAAATAGAAACGCCATGAACTCAATTGAATATCTGCAAAAGGTCTTGGATAGGAAGCTGCAAGCCACCTCCACCGACTTCAAACGATACCTGTTCGGGGAAATCGACTGGAGAGACCGGCTCATCGGCATCAAAGGACCGAAAGGCACGGGCAAGTCCACGCTAATGCTCCAGCACATCAAGGAAGCTTTTCCCGACACTTCGGAGGTGCTGTATGCCTCGTTGGACGACCTTTGGTTTGCAACACACGCTTTTGCGGATGCGGTGGAAGACTATTATGCCTACGGTGGTCGCTATCTTTTCCTTGACGAGATTCATTATCTGGACTCGTGGCAGACCGTCCTGAAGAACCTCAACGACAACTACCCTGGGCTTTATGTTGCCTACACGGGCTCGTCGATGCTCAAGATGGAGAAAGGCAAAGGCGACCTCTCAAGAAGGCTGATGGAATACACCCTGACGGGACTCTCGTTCCGCGAATACCTGAAGTTTGAAGGCATCAAGGACATCCCCGTCATCGAATTAACGGACTTACTGAAAAAGCATAAGAGCATCGCCACGGAAATCATCGGCGACGGGTTTAAGGTGTTACCAGCATTCGTACAATATCTGAAGATAGGGTATTATCCATTCTACAAAGACATATACGGAGGCTATGCCAACCGCTTGCAGAACGTGGTCAACCACATCCTGGAGAACGACTACGCAGTGATTGAGAACGTGGAACAATCCACCATCAAGAAAGCCAAGAAGATGTTCATGATTTTGGCCGAGCAGGTGCCGCAGAAGCCCAATATGTCGGAACTATACCGCGAGTTGGACACTGACCGCAACCATGGGTTGAAGATGCTGTATGCCTTGGAAAAGGCAGGGCTGCTCTCTTTGCTCACCGATACGCCAAGAAAACTGTCGGACCTGTCGCGACCCGAAAAAATCTACCTCAACAACACCAACCTTATGAACGCTTTCACGATGCAGCCCAACCTTGGCACGATGCGAGAGTTGTTCTTCTTCAACCAATTGAGCCAATCACATCAGGTGACCTATCCACCCAAAGGAGATTTCCTTGTGGACGGTAAGTATCTCTTCGAAGTGGGCGGGCGCAAGAAAAGCTTCGACCAAATCAAAGACATCCCCAATAGTTATTTGGCCATCGACGAAACCGAGGTGGGCTTTGGAAACAAAATCCCGCTTTGGATGTTCGGGTTGCTTTATTGACAAACACGCACTGCCCTGATGACTTGTCCGCGACTACGTTCGTAGGAACCGCACACATGGCACCCGTCCAAGGTGAAATGAAAACTCCAAGCAATCATCTGGAGGTCTGTTTGGAGCGAGCTTGTCCAATAGATGCCAACGACAGTGTTGTCAAGCATCTCTTCCATACGGCAACCTGTTGCCGGCAAAAAGATGCTGTTACCGTTCCAACTGGTTAAAAGTTCTCCTTTTACGCCATTGAGTTCAGTCCATGTACAGGACGTTTTCAGGTACAATTCCCTCCAATCTTCTTTGGTGGGCACTCGCCATTCATCGCCCCAGTTTGCCCTGGCAGCGTCGTCAATAGAATCCAAGGCAGTCTTGCCGTCAAAGAATCCATCGACACCCCAATGTGCATCAGTACAATACTTTGTCATCTCATAACGATTATCGACAAAATCGCCATATTTGTAATTGCTCCAACTATATGATTCCTTTGGCAGTATCTCGCCCCATGCAAAATAATCGCCATAGTCCTCGGGCTTTTCTGCACCAATATTACAAGTGGCCCACAAAGTACCGCTCGGCAAACCAAGGTCAACATAGTCATGAACTTCTTCCACTACTACATCACCACCATTAGAGTCATGATCTTTCCTGCAACCCACCAAAGAAAAAATCAACATCATTATGACTGCTACTGTCTTCGCATTCCATTTCATATCTGTTCTTGCTTTTTTGTTGACATCGCAAAACAAATTTCGGTTTGATTGTTCGTACTGTCCACAGCAACTCATCGGCCCTGAAAACACTTCACCGTTGTGGAGCGTCCATCTCCAATAGCAGTGACGACCAGAACTTGAGGAGCGATTATCTTGTCTATCGCGACTGTTTCCTCCCCATCCACATCGAGTTCTTTTTGCCACAGAGTCTGTCCCATAATATCTTTTATGATGACATTAAGTTTACAGGGTCTATCGCTGTTCACCTTCACATGAGTCAGGCTGTTGTGCGCGAAAACAGGGTTGACGGAAAGTCCCGTTTCCATTATGTCTTTCAGGGACTCTCCTTCCTGGAACTCATACGCTCCCATGTCGATGCTTGAACCAGAGAATCTGTTGAGGCCATCAAGGTCGAGGGTAACATCATAAGGGGCAATGTCAGAATCGCCCGCATTGCGGCACGGGCTTTGTTCCGTAAGGCGATAACTTCCATCGGCAAAAAGAGGATCTTCATCCAGCATATTTTCATAAACGGTTATATTCTCGCCATGATGCACCGCCTCAACACCGCCCTGCAGTACGCAGTTGTGAAACTCGGGAGCGGAATATATGTCCCACAGCCAAATCTGGTCACCGCCAAGCGATTTCTCGTCGTCCCATCCGTTGCCCCAAATAATGGTGTTGTTGATGATGGCTTTGCTTGCAAGATGAAACTGCATGGCACCGCCGCCGCCACCTTGACAGACGTTATGGCACATAGTGACATTGTCGATATGAACATTATAACACTGGGCGACATGCATGGCACCGCCGTAATGCGCCACCGTGTTATAGTCAATAAGCACATTGTCGACACTTATAGGTCTGTCATCCGCCCTGATGCACGATATACCACCACCATTAGTGGCGTAATTGTTCTCAAAAACACAGTGGCTGACAACAAGCGACGAACTGTCGATGCACACTCCACCACCGCATCCAGCAGCACATACGTTGTTTTGAAAACGAACTCTATCCAATCTTGCGTTGCTGCCAGCAAAAAAAACTCCAGCCCCATAGGTGTAAACGTCAACCTCGTCATTAGAACAAGTGTTTCCAACCACATCGCACAATGTCATCTCCACATCCGATTTAATAGCGAACACAGCGCCTCCAGTGGCGTAAGCATGGCAACCCTCAAACCAACAACCGGAAATAACTGCTTCCGAGTTTATCAGCCTTAGAGCTCCACCGTCACGAGCAACAGAATCGGCATTACTGTCGAAAAAGAAGCAATCTCTTAGTTCTAGAAGTGAATTATTCACCTTAATACCACTCCATCTCTCCGTAGATGAATCTGGTTTAAACTCGATACCAAACGCTTTAAATTGTGCGTTGCGAATGTTCATGCCATACTCGCCATAAAAAACAACCTTTGTTCCCATCATGATGACGAGAGAATCCGTAACAGTAACATCGCCAACTACCTTCACAGTGTCAACATCCCATACGCCATTCTGCACGCCCGACACTTCAATGCTCTGTGCTGTAAGCAATAGCGAAAACGCTGACAATAAAATAGTTACAAGCAATCTATTCATGATTATGCATTTAATTTTCTGCAAAGATAATGTTTTATCAAAGTTAAATTTAGCAAAAAGATGCTTAAATTCTTTTTTTTGGCAAAAAAACCTTTTTTTCAAGAAAAAAGATTTATTTTTGCATTGTATAAATGAGAAAACCGATTTAATCGACTTATGATTAGATTTTTATTTACCATCTTGCCAATAATGTTTCTACTTACGCCTATATATGCACAGGAACACACCGAAATGCTACCATTTGGCGACTTTGAGAATTGGGCAGTACGATACATAAAGGAGTCTAGGCTTATAGGAGGTAAAACCAAGACTCTATATATGATAGGTCCCACCGACACCATCACCAGCAACAAGGCGTTCACGCCAAGTCCTCTGTCGCCGTGGGGAAGCAGCAATGCCCATGCATACGCGCTCGGTATACATAAGGCGGCATGTGCAGTGAGGCCTGAGAGACACAATAACGGCTACTGTTGCCGTATGGAAACCATTTTGGAAGACATAACGACGCTAGGCATAGACCTAAAAGCCCTTGCCACAGGCAGCATCTATCTTGGCCGGCTCGCCGACCCTGTGGGTATGCAGCACAGCTCCGACCCAACATCTGCCATCGACATGGGTATGCCGTTCAATAAACGTCCAAAAGCATTAGTCCTCGACTACAAGGCATACATTCAGCCTGGCGGCGGCATCATCTTGGCCAACGCTGTAAAAAACGTGAAAAATGTTGAAGGACACGACGAAGGTCAGATTGTACTCATTCTTCAACACCGTTGGGAGGAGAACGGGCATGTTTATGCTTATAGAGTTGGCACCGCCACGGAACATATAACCAAGAACACCGATGGTTGGCAAATTGACCACCATGTTCCTGTGCGCTATGGCGACATCAGCCACGACAGCGACTTCAAGCCTTGGGAGAACCTATGGAAAGAGCGCTTCAGGACACGCAACAGCAGAGGCAAAATGGTCTATATAGAAGAAATAGGCTGGAGAGGCGACCTCGCCCCCACACATCTCATTATCCAGATTTCGTCTGGATGTCAGAAGCCATTCACTGGACGTCCCGGCAACGTGGTATGGTGCGATAATATAAGGTTTGTGTATTGAGACGATAACTATGACAATAACTAAACTATAACTACGGGACACGAGACAGCTAGACACGAGCGTCCTTTAAGTTCCGCATGTCACGAGTCTGATTAACCTTACAGGCAATGACTATGGCCTAGTGTCAGGCAGTCAGACAATCACATTTTCATATCGGCAGCACCAGGCGGAACCCTGCGCCGCCCGCACCCCATTCGTGGGGGAAGGAACTGCTTCTGGCTGACACACGGGCACACCTGGCACTATGTCGCCAACAGCCGCCACGCTGAACCTTCTCGTCGCCTTTGACAGCCCCCTTGGGATTGGTCTGTTTCCCCGAAGAATACTTGCCATACCAGTCCAGGCACCATTCATTTACCAGCCCCGACATATCATAAAGCCCCAACTCATTGGGTTTCTTTGTCTTCACAGGATGTGTCTGGCTTACATTCTTGTCGTTCTCATAGCACCACATCACCTCGTCGTAGTCGTTGCTGCCCGCATAAACATAACCTTTGCTCTTTACACCCCCTCTTGCGGCGAACTCCCATTCAGCCTCGGTTGGCAAACGGAAACCTTCTTTGGTAAGTCTATTCAATGTCCCGATAAAATCCTGGCAGCTTTCCCAACTGTCCCATACAGGCATGTCATCGCCTTTGAAGAAGACACACTCGCCCATCACGGCCTTCCACAAGCCCTGGGTAACCAAAAGTTCACCGATAAAAAACCCATCCAGCGTCACCGTATGGACAGGTTTCTCGTCATCGTATGCCTGCTTGTCTTTGCTGCCCATCTCGAAAGTGCCGCCCTCGACAAAATTCATGTTGAACGAGGCCCCATTCACATTAAACACATGTTGTTGTGGAGATTCCATTTTAACATCTTTTTCCATGTCACCTATATCTGTTTCTTTAGCCAATTGGCTTTTTTAATATATAGATACGAGATAATTCCTATCATCACATTATAGACCCATTCAGCAGTCCACACCCACTCGATGCTTGAGTGTTTGGTCATATACCAGATGTAAACCACGTAAAATATCAGCACACCGAACTCAAACACCATCGCTATGGTAGTATTGCCCGTGCCCGAGACAGCTTCGAAATAGACCATAGCCACCGACAACAGCGTTGCCACACAAATGACATAAACCGAAGGCAACGCCGCATCAACAAGGGTGATGTCGTCTGTATAGATACGCAAAACAAACTGAGGTATGGCTGCCGTGACTGCCGCCAACACCGCTGCCGACATAAGTCCATTCAAGGCCACCTTGCGCAGCATGGCAGAAACCTCGTCACTCTTGCCCTCGCCGATGATGCGGCTGGTGAGTGTGTTGGCCGTAACCGCGAAAGCAAAACCAGGAATTATAAGAATCATATAAGTACTACGCACCACCGATGACACGCCTATGGCCATCTCGCCCATCTTCTCTATCAACACGAAAAAGACAAACCACACACCGAACGAAAGAAGCCTTTGCAACATACTCGGAAACGCCACCTTCAATATCTCGCCCATCAAGCGGGGCTGTATCTTATGCCAGCGGAACATGCCATATTCCTCATGCGGTATGGTGACGTATGTGTATATCCAGAAGAAACAGAACGCTGAAGCCTCAGCCAAGAGAGATGCCAAAGCAGCGCCGCCAATCTCCATCTCAGGCAAGCCGAAATGTCCAAATATAAGGCCGTAGTCCATGAAGATGTTGACCACCGCCATGATGATGGTGGAAAAAGTGATGACTTTTGTGTTGGAAATGCCCACATAGAACGAGCGGAACAGAAAGTTGAAAACGACAAAGATGATGCCAAATTGCCTATAGTTCAAATATTTGTATGCTTCAGCACGAATACTGTCCGATTCAATCAAATAAGGCATCAGCATCTCTGAACTGAGAAACAAGGCCGTAAACAGAAGCACTCCGAGCATAAAAACGAAAATGGCCCCATGCTGGAACAAGACGCCTATTTTCTTATAGTCGCCCTCGCCGTAACGCCGTGCAATGAAAATCTGTATGCCGACGGCAAATCCCATCGCAAGGGTGGTAAAGACAAAGTAGAACAAACCCGCCATCATCGAGGCGCTAAGCTGTGTAGTACCAAGGTGTCCCAAGAACGCGGTATCAGTGAATGTGATTATTGTCTGGGCAAGGTTTCCCAGCATAATCGGTATGGCGATGCGCCATATTTCGCGGTTGGTTACACTCGTTGCATTCATGGTGCAAAGATAACAAAAAAAAGACCGAGTTTACAACCCGGTCTTCAAAACAGTCAGAAAAGCTGTTTTCACTCTTTTGTTTCCTCTGCTTGTGCTTGAGGTTGCTCAGCTTGTTCGGCTTTGGGAGCAGCTGATTTTCTACCACGGCGGGTAGTTCTCTTAGCTGCCTTGGGCTTCTCTTGGTTGAGGAGGTTTTCGTTGAAGTCAACGAGTTCCATCATTGCCATTTCTGAGCCGTCACCGAGACGGGTCTCGCCGAGTTTTATTATTCTGGTGTAACCTCCGGGGCGGTTAGCGACTTTGGCGCTAACTTCGCGGAAAAGTTCGGTTACAGCATATTTGTTCTGCAGTGAAGCGAAAACCAGACGGCGGTTCGATGTGGTGTCTTCCTTCGAGCTTGTGATAAGAGGTTCCACATATACCCTAAGAGCCTTGGCTTTTGCCACTGTTGTGACAATGCGTTTGTTCAGAATAAGCGACGATGCCATATTCGACAGCATGGCTGCGCGGTGAGCACTTTTTCTTCCGAGGTGATTAAATTTCTTATTGTGTCTCATCTTTATTAGTCCTTATCTAGATTATACTTAGCGACATTCGTTCCAAACTCAAGGCCTCTACTTCTCACCAATTCCTCAAGTTCTGTGAGCGACTTCTTACCGAAGTTGCGGAACTTGAGCAAATCAGCTTTATTGAATGCCACGAGTTCACCTAAAGTATCTACTTCAGCAGCTTTGAGGCAGTTGAGAGCGCGGACTGAGAGGTCCAGATCTATCAACTTAGTCTTAAGCAGCTGACGCACATGGAGGTAATTTTCGTCGAGTTGTTCCTGTTTGATTTCCTCGTCCTTATTCAATGTTATCTTCTCATTCGAGAACATCATGAAGTGGTGGATGAGTATCTTGGCTGCCTCGTTAAGAGCATCGTTGGGGGCAATTGAGCCGTCGGTTTCAACTTCTATAACAAGTTTCTCATAGTCGGTTTTCTGTTCGACACGCCATTTCTCAACTCGATAACTTACGTTCACAATAGGAGTGAATATTGAGTCGATAGCTATTGTGTTAATTGGAGCGTCGGCAACTTTATTCTCATCAGCGAGGACGAAGCCGCGACCATTGCCTATGTTTATCTCGATGTTAAGTTTCACCGATGGGTCCATATTGCAGATGACCAAATCGGGGTTAAGCACTTGGAAGTTCGACAAGTGTTTGTTCATATCGCCTGCAAGGAACTGGTCTTTGCCGGTAACGGTAAAGTTGATAGTTTCATGCAGTTCGCCAGTGACCTGTTGTTTGAATCTAACCTTTTTGAAATTCAAGACTATGTCGACAACATCTTCTATGACACCCGGAATAGGTGCGAACTCGTTGGTGAGACCATCGATACGGATTGATGTTATCGCGAAGCCTTCAAGCGACGAGAGGAGCATTCTCCTCAGAGCGTTGCCTATAGTTATACCGAAACCTGGCTCAAGAGGGCGAAATTCGAACACACCTTTGGTGGCGTTCATTTCTACCATCACTAGCTCTTCGGGCTGTTGAAATTTAAGTATTGCCATAGTGTTTATTTTTACCAGGTTTGTATTAGATTACTTTGAATACAACTCAACGATCAACTGTTCGTTTATATTTTCAGGAATCTCCTCACGTGAAGGATAATTCATAAATTTTCCGCACATTTTGTCCGAATCCCACTCAAGCCATGAGAACTTGTTGGTACGGCCTTCGAGCGAATTGGTGACAACTTCAAGGCTCTTTGACTTCTCGCGCACGCCAACCACATCGCCTATCTTGACCATGTATGAAGGTATGTTGAGAATCTCGCCGTTCACCACTATGTGGCGGTGGTTCACGAGCTGACGGGCAGCATTACGTGTGGGAGCTATACCAAGACGGTAAACCACATTGTCAAGGCGTGACTCTATGAGCTGGAGCAGGATAAGGCCAGTGACGCCCTTCTTTCTACTTGCCAACTCAAAGGTCTTTCTGAATTGTCTTTCCAAAACGCCGTATGTGTATTTGGCCTTCTGTTTCTCCTGAAGCTGCATACCGTATTCCGATACTTTCTTTCTTCTCTTGGCTGCGCCGTGCATCCCAGGAGGATAGTTTTTCTTTTCAAAATATTTGTCAGGACCGTAAATCGGTTCTCCAAACTTGCGAGCTATTTTTGTCTTTGGACCTGTATATCTAGCCATAATTCTAAATTTTAAATGTTACACTATTATACTCTTCTACGTTTTGGAGGACGGCAACCATTGTGCGGCAGCGGTGTGACGTCGACGATTTCTGTTACTTCTACACCCATAGCGTTGATTGAGCGGATTGCCGATTCGCGTCCTGCGCCTGGTCCTTTAACATAAACTTTCACTTTGCGTAATCCCAAGTCATACGCTGTCTTGGTGCACTCTTCAGCGGCCATTTGTGCGGCATAAGGGGTGTTCTTTTTGGAGCCCTTGAAGCCCATCTTACCGGCTGATGCCCAAGAAATGACTTGTCCTTCGTTGTTTGTCAATGAAATGATGATGTTATTGAAAGAAGCTTTTATGAAGGCCTTGCCTTGGGCTTCAATCTTAACAACACGTTTCTTGGTTACTTTACTGGTTTTTGCCATTTTTGTTTGTTTGATTTAGGTGTTTTATATGATCCAACTACCTACTATTACTTGGTAGCTTTCTTCTTGTTTGCAACGGTCTTCTTGCGGCCCTTACGTGTACGAGCGTTGTTCTTTGTGCTTTGTCCACGCAGAGGCAGACCATTACGGTGACGGACTCCGCGATAGCAGCCAATGTCCATCAGACGTTTAATGTTCATCTGAACTTCTCCACGAAGCTCACCCTCGGTTTTGTACTCATCGGCGATAATGTTACGGATGGTGTTCTGCTCGTCATCGGTCCAGTCCTGGACTTTCTTGGCGGGTTCGACGCCTGCTTTGCCGAGGATTTCCTTGGCCAAAGACCTTCCTATGCCGAAAATGTAGGTCAATGAGATTTCTCCAGCTTTGTTGCTTGGGATATCTACACCAGCGATTCTTGCCATATCTATCTTTCTTTTTTTATTTGTTTAATCAATGCACATCAACCCTGACGTTGTTTCTCTTTCGGGTTTTTCTTGTTAATTACATACAATCTGCCTTTACGTCTGACTATCTTGCAGTCAGCAGATCTTTTCTTGATGGAAGCTCTTACCTTCATTGCTCTAAGTTTTTGTTTCAGCTTATTTATACCTAAATGTAATACGGCCTTTGGTCAAGTCATAGGGCGACATTTCAAGTTTCACCTTGTCACCAGGCAAAATTTTGATGTAGTGCATACGCATCTTGCCGGAAATGTGGGCTATTATGACCAGTCCGTTTTCCAGCTCAACGCGAAACATTGCATTGCCCAGTGCTTCGACAACTGTTCCGTCCTGCTCTATTGATAACTGTTTTGCCATATTATATCTTTCTTCTTAATTAATTCTCTTTCAAGTTAAAACGCGAAAATCTTCGAGTTTTCGGGCGGCAAAGATAATACTTTTTTTGATACGACCGATTATTTTTGTTATCCTATTTTAAAAATACTCTTTAAAAAAGGCAGAAGCCTCAGTTCTCTTTTTATGATGTCGTGAAAACTCCTGCCCTTTATTCTTTCTTGTTCAACTTGATTCGTATCACATTAAATCCTGCCTGTGCGGCCCTTTATACGTCCGGTCTTGGTGAGGCCGTCGTAATGGCGGGTCAGCAGATAGGTTTCAATCTGTTGCAATGTATCAAGTACAACGCCGACGAGGATGAGCAAAGATGTTCCGCCGTAGAAGTGTGAGAATGCAGATGTCACACCCATGAGCGATACCAAGGCAGGCATGATTGCAACTATTCCGAGGAATATGGAGCCTGGGAGGGTTATCTTTGACATGATATCATCGATGTATTCAGCTGTTTTCTTGCCAGGTTTCACACCGGGGATGAAGCCTCCGTTTTTCTTAATATCTTCCGACATCTGGTTGGAGTTGATGGTGACGGCGGTATAGAAATAGGTGAAGGCTATAATCAACAGGAAGAACACAAGGTTGTACCAGAATCCGTTTACATTAGTGAATGCTGCAGCAAAACCGCTGAGGTTCTCGGTTTGCGTGAAGCCCACTATGGTAATGGGTAAGAACATGATAGCCTGTGCGAAGATGATAGGCATAACACCGGCAGCGTTGACCTTCAGAGGGATATACTGACGGACTCCGCCGTATTGACGGTTGCCGACAACGCGTTTCGCATACTGTACCGGTATTTTGCGTGTTGCTTGCACTAATGCTATAGTTCCAATCATCACGAAGACGAGTATCACTAGCTCTATCACGAGCACAAGGTAGCCAAGACCGCCCTGAGGTACGCGGGCGAGAACCTCAGCCACGAATGCGCCGGGGAGTCGGGCAATGATACCTATCATGATAATGAGGGATATGCCGTTGCCGATGCCTCTGTCGGTTATCTTCTCGCCGAGCCACATGATGAACAGCGTACCAGCGATAAGGAGTATCACAGAGGAGAACCAGAAGAAGAATCCTGGGTTAGAAACATTCGGGTCGAAAGGTGTAACGGCCTCATTGGGCAGTTGGACGAGAACGTTCTTGATATAACCAGGAGCCTGCACTGCCACGATTATGACGGTGAGATATCTCATTATCTGGTTCAGTTTCTTACGGCCACTTTCTCCTTCCTTCTGCAGGCGTTGGAAATAAGGCACTGCCAAGCCGAGCAGCTGGATGATGATGGAGGCGGTGATGTAAGGCATAATACCGAGTGCGAATAAGGAGGCGTTACCGAAGGCTCCGCCGGAGAACATATTGAGCAGCCCTAGAAGACCTTCGTTGCTCTGGTTTTGAAGGGCTGTCAACATATTTGGATCAACACCCGGAATCACTACGAATGAGCCGAAGCGATATACCAATATTATCAAGGTGGTGAACAAGATGCGCTTGCGCAGCTCCTCGATCTTAAAGATATTCTGTAGTGTTTCGATGAGTTTCTTCATGAGTTAGCATTTTTCGCATGTTCCGCCCTGAGCCTCGATCATTTCTTTGGCTTTAGCAGAAAAAGCATGTACTTTGACTTCAAGTTTCGCAGTCAATTCGCCTTTGGCCAGAACTTTGACGAGTTCGTTGGCATGGGCGACACCATTTTCCACGAGTACATCTGGTGTGATGACGGCTATACCTTTTTCAGCAAGTTTCTGTAAGGTTGAGAGATTTACGGGTATATACTCCACTCTGTTGCGGTTTTTGAAGCCGAACTTAGGCACCAAACGCACGAGAGGCATTTGTCCGCCCTGGAAGCCTATCTTGTTCTTGTTACCCGAGCGTGACTTAGCGCCTTTGTGGCCGCGTGTCGAAGTGCCACCTTTGCCGGAGCCTTGTCCACGACCTAATCTTTTCTTTTCCCTTACCGAGCCTTTTGCTGGTTTAAGACTACTTAAATCCATAGTATTGCAGGTTTTTTAAGTTCAACAATTAAATTTCTTCAATCTTAAGAAGGTGTTCCACTTTCTTAACCATTCCGGCTATACTTGGATTGTCCATATCGACCTCTGCTGAATGGTGCATTTTTCTGATGCCCAACGATTTGAGGGTATCTTTCTGGTCTTGTGGTCTTCCTATGCCGCTTCTGATTTGTGTTATTCTGACTTTTTTCATCGTTTCAAAAGATTATCCGTTAAACACTGTGTCGAGATCAACGCCGCGCAGTTGAGCCACTGTGTAAGCGTCTCTCATCTTCGAGAGGGCGTCGAAAGTGGCTTTGACAACCGAGTGCGGGTTTGACGAGCCTTTTGACTTAGCCAGAACGTTTTTCACGCCTACGCTCTCAAGAACGGCACGCATAGCACCGCCTGCGATAACTCCGGTACCGGGTGTAGCAGGTTTAATGTACACATAAGCTCCGCTGTACTTGCCATACTGGTCGTGAGGCAGAGTGCCGTTAAGTACGGGAACCTTGATGAGGTTTTTCTTTGCATCGTCGATGCCTTTCTGGATGGCAGCGGTAGCTTCTTTGGCTTTACCCAATCCGTAACCGACCACACCGTTTTCGTTGCCTACCACGACAAGTGCTGCGAATGTGAAAGTACGACCACCTTTGGTCACTTTGGTCACGCGGTTTATGCTCACTAAGCGATCTTTAAACTCGATTTCGCTTGATTTTACTCTTTTTACGTTTACTTCTGCCATGACTTTAGAATTTTAATCCTGCATTACGAGCTGCATCGGCAAGCGACTTCACTCTTCCGTGATACAAATAACCGTTGCGATCGAACACCACTGTTTCGATGCCGGCTGACTTAGCGCGTTCAGCTATCATGGCACCTACTTTGGAGGCTTGTTCGATTTTTGTCATTTTTTCGTCAAAACCGGCTTCGCGCGAGCTTGCTTGGGCGATGGTGCGACCGGCCTCGTCATCTATGAGTTGAACATAGATTTGTTTGTTGCTTCTGAAGACCGACATTCTGGGGCGTTGAGCTGTACCAGAAATGACCTTTCTGATTCTTCTTTTGATTTTCTGTCTTCTTTCTTCTTTATTGATAGCCATCTTACTGAGGTATTAATTGGTTAATTACTTACCGGCAGCCTTTCCTGCCTTACGTCTCAGGACTTCGCCTTCGAACTTGATACCTTTACCCTTATAAGGTTCAGGCTTACGCATAGAACGAATCTTAGCGGCCACCTGACCAAGAAGTTGCTTGTCGTACGAGCGCATCTTCAGAATGGGGTTCTTACCTCTTTCGTTGATGGTCTCGATTTTAATCTCGGCTGGCATCTCCATGAAGATGCTGTGCGAGAATCCCAGTGCCATTTCCAGAATCTGTCCTTTGGCTTCGGCTTTGTAGCCGACACCAACAAACTCTTGCACCACCTCGAAGCCTTCGCTGACTCCCTTGACCATGTTGGCTATAAGGGCGCGGTAGAGGCCGTGTTTTGCGCCTGCCTCTGCATCTGCTTCGTTGGGTTTCACATGGATTTGGCCACCTTCTATCTCAACAACGACATGGTTGTTGATTTTCTGTGAAAGCTCGCCTAATTTGCCTTTGACGGTGATCACATCGTCTTTTATCTCGGCTGTTACTCCGGCCGGTATTGTGATGGGCAGTTTACCTATTCTTGACATTTTCTAATCTCCTATCTTTAGCTAACGTAGCACAACACCTCGCCTCCGATATGGAGTTTGCGAGCTTCTTTATCTGTCATAACACCCTGTGATGTTGAAATGATGGCAATGCCAAGACCGTTCATCACGCGGGGCAGGTTCTCGCTATCAGTGTATCTCCTCAAACCTGGGCGCGACACTCTGTCGAGAGAGGTTATTGCGGGCAATTTGGTTACAGGATGATATTTGAGAGCTATCTTTATGACGTTCTGGTTTTTCTTCTCACCTTCCTCGAATTTGTAGTTCAGGATGTAGCCTTTCTCAAAGAGTATCTTTGTCATGGCCTTCTTGATGTTCGAGGCTGGAATTTCCACTATTCTATGCTTTGCATTGACAGCATTGCGTATGCGGGTTAAATAATCTGCTATTGGATCTGTATTCATTTCCTTATTCTTCTAAATGTGTTACCAACTTGCTTTTCTTACTCCCGGTATAAGGCCTTTGAGTGCCATTTCGCGGAAATTGATACGTGATATGCCGAATTGCCTCATATAGCCTTTCGGACGACCAGTGAGCTGGCAGCGGTTGTGAAGACGCACCGGTGAAGCGTTCTTGGGTAACTTCTGCAATGCTATCACAGCTTTCTCCATCTCTTCGGGGTCACCTTTGCGCACTATTTCTTTCAGCGCTGCACGTTTAGCGGCGTATCTTGCCACCATCTTGGCTCTTTTGCGCTCACGCGCTTTCATTGACTCTTTTGCCATGGTTTACTTTTTTTGATTTTTAAAAGGAAGTCCGAAATGTTTCAGTAGTGCAAAAGCTTCTTTGTCGGTCTGTGCCGAGGTGACGAAGGTGATGTTCATACCGTTGATGCGGTTCACCTTTTCGATGTCGATTTCGGGGAAGATTATCTGCTCGGTGATGCCGAAGCTGTAATTTCCGCGGCCGTCAAAGCCTTTGTCATTGATGCCCCTGAAGTCGCGAACGCGCGGGAGAGCCACGCAGACTAAACGTTCGAGAAACTCGTACATTTTGTCGCCGCGCAGCGTCACGTGAACGCCTATCGGGTTGCCACGACGCAGTTTGAAGTTAGAAACGTCATGACGCGAAATAGTCGGAACGGCTTTTTGTCCGGTGATGGCGGTCATTTCCTCCACGCCGTAGTCAATCAGTTTCTTGTCGGCGAGAGCTGCGCCGATACCCTGATTGAGTGAAATTTTCAAAAGCCGTGGAACCTGCATTACGGATTTGTAGTTGAATTCTTGCATCAATGCAGGCACGATTTCACTCTTGTATTGTCCTCTAAGTCTGGGTTGATAGTTCATATTACTTTATGATTTCACCAGTTTTCTTTGAATAACGGGTCGATTTACCATTTTCATCTTTCTTACGTCCAATTCTGGTGGGGGTGCCGCTGTTGTCGACGACCATCAGGTTGGAGATATGGATAGGGGCTTCTTGTTTAATGATGCCGCCTTGTGGGTGTTCCGTGTTGGGGCGTGTGTGTTTGGAGACTATCCTAACACCTTCCACAACAGCGCGTTCTTTTTCGACATCGACACTGAGTACTTTGCCTTTCTTGCCTTTGTCGTTGCCCGACAGGACGAGAACAGTGTCACCTTTCTTTACGTGTAATTTTGCCATTTTGGATGTCTTTTAAGCGTTTTACAATACTTCTGGTGCCAATGAAACGATCTTCATAAATTGTTTCTCACGCAATTCACGAGCAACGGGTCCGAAGATACGGGTTCCCACCAGTTCGCCAGCGTTGTTGAGAAGGACGCAGGCGTTGTCGTCGAAGCGTATGTATGAACCGTCGGGGCGGCGTGTCTCTTTCTTGGTGCGCACCACAACAGCTTTCGACACTGTACCTTTTTTCACGTTTCCGCTGGGTATAGCGCTTTTCACTGTCACGACGATGATGTCGCCCGTATGGGCATAGCGACGTTTTGTACCGCCAAGGACTCTGATGCAGAGCACTTCTTTTGCACCGCTGTTATCGGCCACGGTGAGTCTTGATTCCTGTTGTATCATATTACTTAGCCCTTTCGATTATTTCTACTAGTCTCCAACATTTTCTTTTGCTAAGAGGACGTGTTTCCATAATGCGCACGGTGTCGCCTATGTTGCACTCTTCTTTTTCATCATGTGCCATGAAACGGGTGGTTTTCTTGATAAACTTTCCGTAGATGGGGTGTTTCTCACGACGTTCGATCTCAACAATGATGGATTTGTTCATCTTGTTGCTGACAACCACGCCTATTCTCTCTTTTCTTAGGTTTCTTGCAGTTTCCATAATATCTTTCGTCGTTTAAGGTTACTTGTTATTTTCTTCGATTTCACGACGTTTGAGTTCCGTCAGCACGCGGGCGATGTCCTTGCGGGTATCGGTGATGCTGTGGGGGTTCTCGATAGGAGAAACGGCGTGATTGAGGCGCATCTTCACGAGTTGAAGACGGTCCTGCTCGAGGCGGTCTTTAAGGTCGCTGAGGCTTAATTCGCGTAATGACTGTTTCTTTTTCATCTTACATTTCTCCTATTTTATTCGACGTAATCTCTTCTTACAACAAACTTGGTGGTTACGGGAAGTTTCTGAGCAGCGAGTCTCAGAGCTTCCTTGGCGACTGCCAACGGCACGCCCTCGGCTTCAAAGAGCATGTGGCCGGGAGTTACGCGAGCCACGAAGTATTCAGGATCACCCTTACCTTTACCCATACGAACATCAAGAGGTTTCTTTGTGATGGGTTTGTCGGGGTAGATGCGTATCCAGATTTGTCCTTCACGTTTCATGTGACGTGTGACGGCTTGACGGGCAGCTTCTATCTGACGAGCTGTTATCAGAGCCTCTTCCATTGTCTTTATACCGAAAGACCCGAAAGCGAGTTCATGGCCGCGATGAGCGTTGCCTTTCATCTTGCCTTTTTGTGGTCTTCTGTACCTTGTTCTTTTCGGTTGTAACATTGTTACTTGACTTTTAAGGTTTTACTACTACTTATTACTTACGTTTAGCTCCGCCACGGTGTCCGCCACCAAATTGTTTAGGTGCAGAGTGTTTCTTTTCGTTTGCATTCGAGAAGGCAGCGAAAAGATCCGGTTTGCCATAGACTTCGCCTTTGCATATCCACACTTTGATGCCCAGACGTCCGTATGAGGTATGAGCTTCAACAAGTGAATAGTCGATATCGGCGCGCAGTGTATGAAGCGGGATGCGTCCTTCCTTGTATGCTTCGGTACGAGCCATTTCGGCACCGCCAACACGACCCGATATGAGTATCTTTATACCGTCGGCACCCAGTCTCATGGTTCCAGAGACTGCGGTCTTTATTGCACGGCGGAACGAAACACGACCTTCGATTTGTTTTGCAATCGAGCTTGCCACGATGTAGGCATCGAGTTCAGGTCTCTTGATTTCGTTGATGTAAATCTGTACGGTTTTACCTGTTATTTTTTTGAGTTCTTCCTTGAGTTTCTCAACCTCGGCACCGTTCTTGCCTATAATCATTCCCGGACGTGCAGTGAATATTGACACTGTGACGTTTTTCAAGGAACGCTCAATGGCTATTTTCGACAGACCTGCCTTGCCAAGACGTGCGTTCAGATATTTTCTGATTTTGTCGTCTTCAACGAGTTTTGCAGAGAAGTCTTTTCCGCCGTACCAGTTGGAGTCCCAGCCTCTTACGATTCCCAGTCTAAGACCGATAGGATTAGTTTTCTGTCCCATTCTTTAACGTGTTTATTCTTTGTTCTCTTCGTTATTAGCTATTCTACTGTCCAAAACAATAGTTACATGGTTTGAACGTTTACGGATGTGGAAAGCACGGCCATGAGGAGCGGCTTGGATACGTTTCAGGGTGCGGCCTTCGTCGACCCAGATCTCTTTCACGTACAAGTTGCTGTCTTCAACGCGTTTGCCTTCGTTTTTGGCTTCCCAGTTGGCTATTGCCGAACGAAGCAGTTTGTGTACCTTGTTCGATGCCTCTTTGGGTGAATACTTCAGGGCATGCAGTGCAAGCTCAACTTTTAGGCCTCTTATCATATCGGCTACCAAACGCATTTTCCTAGGTGATGTAGGTATGTTGTTCAGTCTTGCTGTTGCAACATTCTTGCGTGCTTCCTTGATAGCTTCAGCTCTGTTATGTTTTCTAGCTCCCATTGTTTCCTGTTTTATTTGTTACCTTTATCTTTGTTACCAGCGTGGCCGCGGAATATGCGGGTGGGTGCGAACTCGCCCAGCTTGTGGCCAACCATGTTCTCTGTCACATAAACAGGTATGAATTTGTTACCGTTATGTACCGCTATAGTCTGTCCGACAAAATCAGGAGAAATCATTGATGCTCTTGACCATGTCTTGATGACGGTCTTCTTGCCGCTTTCTACATTTTCCAGCACTCGTTTCTCGAGTTTGTAGTGGATGTATGGACCTTTTTTTAATGAACGACTCATAATTACGATTTTTTCCTGATTATTACTTCTTTCTTCTCTCTATGATGTACTTGTTCGAAGCAGCCTTGGGTGAACGGGTCTTGTAACCTTTAGCCGGCAAGCCCTTGCGTGAGCGTGGGTGACCGCCGGATGCACGGCCTTCGCCACCACCCATCGGGTGATCGACAGGGTTCATAACGACACCACGCACTCTCGGGCGACGGCCTAACCAACGGCTACGGCCAGCCTTGCCTGATTTCTCGAGGTTGTGGTCGGAGTTCGACACTGAACCAATGGTAGCCTTGCATGCTTGAAGAATCATGCGGGTCTCGCCAGAAGGCATACGCAGGATGGCATACTTGCCTTCGCGCGACATGAGCTGAGCGTAAGAACCAGCGCTTCTTGCCATCTTGGCACCTTGACCAGGACGCAGTTCAATGTTGTGGATAATTGTTCCGAAAGGAACTTCACTGAGGAACAAAGTATTGCCTACGTTAGGCTGTACACCTTTGCCTGAAACTACCTCTTGACCAACTTTCAGACCGGCAGGGGCTATGATATAGCGTTTCTCACCGTCTTTGTAAGCCACGAGGGCTATGCGTGCTGTACGATTAGGATCGTATTCTATAGTCTTCACTATTCCCGGTACACCGTCTTTGTCGCGTTTGAAGTCGATTATACGATATTTTTGTTTGTGGCCGCCGCCGATGTGACGTGCAGTCATCTTACCGCTCGTATTACGACCGCCTGTCTTTTTCATTGGTGCGAGCAATGATTTCTCAGGCTTGCTAGCGGTGATTTCGTCAAAAGCGCTTATAACCTTGAAGCGTTGACCCGGAGTTGTCGGTTTATATTTCTTTAAAGCCATTTTCAGATATTGCTATAAAAGTCAATTTTTTCACCTTCGGCCAAAGTCACGACAGCCTTCTTGTAGTCGCTGGTATATCCTTTGATGACACCTGACTTAGTGTAGCGTGATTTCGGCTTACCTTTAATAATCATCGTGTTGACATCGGTCACTTTCACACCATAGAGTTCTTCGATGGACTCTTTGATTTGAATCTTGTTGGCGCGTCTGTCGACGATGAACGCATACCGGTTAAGTTTTTCACTTATCGCGGTCATCTTTTCCGTAATGACGGGTTTCTTTATGATAATCATCTCTCTATTCGTTTTTAAGGTTAAACATTATCCAAGGATCTCCTCTATCGGTTTCAGTGCGCTTTCGCAGATGAAGAGTTTCTTGTTATTGAGAATATCATAAGTATTGAGGTTTCTAGCGAGAACGACTTTTGTCTTCTGTATGTTGCGTGCTGAGAGGACGACGTTCTTGTTGGGTTCTGCGAACACGAACGAAACGCGTTGTCCAGCAACCTTGAGGTCGTTGAGGACTTTCACCATCTGCTTGGTTTTAATCTCGTTGAAGGTGAAGTCTTCCACAATCATTATTTCATTGTCGTTCACCTTTGCCGACAGGGCTGACCTGCGGGCAAGTTGTTTCACTTTCTTGTTCAATTTGAAGCTATAGTCGCGTGGTTTAGGGCCAAACACTCTGGCACCGCCTCTGAGGAGGGGTGAATTGATGTCGCCGCGACGTGCTCCGCCTGTACCCTTCTGTCTGAACAGCTTGCGGGTGCTTCCCGACAATTCGCTACGCTCTTTTGACTTGTGCGTACCTTGGCGTTGGTCTGCAAGATATTGTTTCACTGCAAGATACATAACATGCTCGTTAGGTTCTACCGCGAACACGTTGTCATTGACTGTAACTTTGCGACCTGTTTCTTCGCCGTTGATCTTATAAACTGTTAACTCCATCTCTCAATCTTTAAGTATCCGTTGTTATGGCCTGGCACAGAGCCTTTAACCACTATTAAGTTTTTCTCGGGTACGATCTGCATAATCTGCAGGTTCGTGACCTTCACGTTACGGGCACCCATGTGGCCACCCATTCTCAAGCCCTTGAACACTCTTGAGGGGTAAGCGCAGGCTCCGATTGAACCGGGCTTTCTCAAGCGGTTGTGTTGTCCGTGGGTCTGTTGTCCTACACCATTGAAATGGTGACGTTTCACTACTCCTTGGAAGCCTTTTCCTTTGCTGACGCCTGATACGTCAACAAACTCGCCTTCCATGAACACATCGACGGTCAATGTGTCGCCCATTTGTTTTCTGTGGCCTTGTTCAAAACGCGAGAACTCTTTCACGAGTTTCTTGGGGGTGGTGTTTGCTTTTGCAAAGTGACCCTTCATTGCTTTCGTAGTGTTCTTTTCTTTCTTCTCGTCGAAAGCAAGCTGAATCGCGTCATAACCGTCCTTCTCTTTTGTCCTGACTTGGGTCACCACGCAGGGACCTGCCTCGATGACGGTAACGGGGATAATCTTGCCTCCATCGTCATAGATGCTTGTCATTCCAATCTTTTTTCCTAGTAATCCTGACATTGCTACTTAGCTTTTAATTTTTTGTACTAGATAGTTATTAGAGTTTAATTTCTACTTCCACACCGCTGGGAAGCTCAAGCTTCATCAATGCGTCTATCGTCTGTGAAGAAGAGTTGTAGATGTCGAGCAGACGTTTGTAGGTTGAGAGCTCGAATTGTTCTCTTGACTTCTTGTGTACGAATGTAGAACGCAGCACGGTGTAGATTTTCTTATTAGTAGGGAGCGGTATAGGTCCGCTGACTACTGCACCAGTCATCTTGATCGTTTTGACGATCTTCTCGGCCGACTTGTCAACCAAGTTGTGGTCGTGTGACTTCAGTTTGATTCTAATCCTTTGTTGGCTCACAATAATTGTATTTTTGAATTATTTATCTTAAAAGTATAATCCTTTTGCTTTCTTTATCACTATTTCAGCCAGGGCTTCAGGCACAGGGGCGTAGTGGCTAATCTCCATGTTGAAGGTAGCGCGGCCCGATGTAAGTGTACGCAGGGTGGTGATGTAGCCGAACATCTCTGCCAACGGCACGTCAGCCTTGATTTCCTGTGTGAACACGTCAGCCTTGACTTCACGTAATATTGATCTCTTTTTATTCAAGTCGCCGGTGACATCGCCGATATACTCGTTGGGGCATGTCACCTCCACTTTCATGATAGGTTCCAACAGCACGGCACCTGCTTTGAGGCCGGCTTCTTTGAAGGCTATCTGCGCTGCTGACTCGAACGACAGTGTGTCGCTGTCGACGGGATGTGAAGAGCCACCCACGAGGCGTATCTTGACAGCCTCTACCGGGAAGCCCGCCAGCACGCCATTCGACATTGCCGACTTAAAGCCTTTCTCAACAGCGGAGATGTAATCGCGCGGTATCTCACCTCCTTTGATTTCGTCAATAAATTGAAGACCTGTTACGCCACTGTCGGCGGGACCCATCACAAAGTCTATGTCGGCGAACTTGCCTTTGCCACCGGTCTGTTTCTTGTAAACTTCACGATGCTGAATTGTTTGTGTAAAGGTTTCCTTATAAGCGACCTGTGGGCGACCTTGGTTCACCTCAACGTTGAATTCACGTTTCAGTCGGTCCACTATTATGTCAATGTGCAGTTCACCCATGCCCGACAGAATGGTCTGTCCGGAGTTCTCGTCTGTGTGGACGAGCAGTGTTGGGTCTTCTTCGACTAGTTTGGCGAGAGCTTGGTCAAGCTTATCGACGTCTGCTTGCAGCTTGGGTTCTACGGCCACGTTCACCACTGGCTCTGGGAAGGTGATATCTTCAAGCAGCAGCGGTTTGTTCTCCACGGTGAGGGTATTGCCTGTGTGTATCTGCTTCACGCCGATGGCGGCTGCAATGTCGCCTGCCTCTATCTTGTCGAGAGGGGTCTGTTTGTTGGCGTTCATCTGCACAATACGGGCAATGCGTTCCTTTTTGCCTGTGGATGCGTTGTAGACGTATGCACCCGACTCTAGGGTACCTGAATAGACGCGGAAGAAGGCTAAGCGGCCCACAAAGGGGTCGGTGGCTATCTTGAACGCCAAGGCGCAGAATGGTCCGTTGGGGTCGCAGGTGCGCTCTTCCTCTTCATTTGTCTTGGGATTGGTTCCCACGACATGGTCAATATCGAGAGGGCTTGGCAGATAGTTGATGATGGCATCGAGGAGAGTTTGAACGCCTTTGTTTTTGAACGAAGCGCCGCACAGCACGGGGCAAATCCTCATCTCAAGGGTGGCCTGTCTAATCTGTGCTATCATCTCTTCCTCGGTAATGCTTTCCGGGTCGTTGAGATACTTTTCGAGGAGAATGTCGTTATCTTCGGCTACGCCTTCGATGAGTTTGTGGCGATATTCGGCCACCTGGTCAATCATGTCATCGGGGATAGCGACTTCGTCGATAGTTGAGCCGAGGTCTTCTTCCCACACGTATGCTTTGTTTTTGATAAGGTCAACCACACCGACGAAGCTATCTTCACAGCCTATAGGCAGTTGAAGCGGTACTGGGTTGGCGTTAAGTTTGGACTTTATCTGGTCAACCACCTTGAAATAGTCGGCACCAGTACGGTCCATTTTGTTCACAAAGCAAATGCGAGGGACGTTGTACTTATTAGCTTGGCGCCATACGGTCTCGGACTGGGGTTCTACCCCACCCACGGCACAGAAGAGGGCCACGGCTCCGTCGAGAACGCGCAGCGAGCGTTCCACTTCGACTGTAAAGTCAACGTGACCGGGAGTATCGATGATGTTGATCTTATACTCTTCATTATTAAGGTGCCAATAAACCGTTGTGGCTGCGGAGGTAATAGTGATGCCGCGTTCTTGTTCTTGGACCATCCAGTCCATAGTGGCGGCACCGTCGTGTACTTCACCTATCTTATGGCTACGTCCGGTATAATACAAAATACGCTCAGTCGTCGTCGTCTTGCCGGCGTCGATATGGGCCATGATGCCAATGTTGCGTGTCATGGCGAGCTTATTCATATTTTCGGTCACGTTAGCCATTGTTGAGTGATGTGTGGTTTAAATCAGAATCTGAAATGTGAGAATGCCTTATTAGCGTCAGCCATTCTGTGGATTTCTTCCTTTCTCTTGAAAGCGGAACCTTCTTCCTTGTAAGCGGCCATGATTTCCGAAGCGAGCTTGAGGCTCATGGTTTTCTCATGACGTTTGCGGGCATAACCGATGAGGTTTTTCATACCGATTGATTGCTTACGGCTGGGACGAATTTCCGAAGGGATCTGGAAAGTGGCTCCACCGATACGGCGGCTTCTTACTTCTACTTGAGGTGTGACGTTGGCAAGAGCCTTCTTCCACACTTCGACGGGATCTTCGTTAAGCTTCTCAGCTACGATGTCCATGGCACCGTAGAAGATTTGATAGGCCAAATTCTTCTTTCCTTTAAGCATGATGTTGTTGACAAACTTTGTCACGAGTACATCATTGTACTTAGGATCCGGAAGGATGATTCTCTTCTTTGGTTTAGCTTTTCTCATTTTTTAAGTCTCTTAATTAACTACTTGACTATCATTTCTTTGCTGCAGTTTTCTTGGGTCGTTTAGCTCCGTATTTTGACCTACGTTGACGACGTCCGTCCACTCCTGATGTATCCAATGCACCACGGATGATGTGATAACGAACACCTGGCAGGTCTTTCACACGACCTCCTCTGATCATGACGATGGAGTGCTCTTGCAGGTTATGGCCTTCGCCGGGGATGTAAGCATTGACTTCCTTCTGGTTGGTCAAACGCACCCTTGCAACCTTTCTCATAGCCGAGTTAGGTTTTTTAGGTGTGGTGGTGTAAACACGCACGCACACGCCACGACGTTGTGGACATGAATCCAGTGCCGGAGACTTACTCTTGTCGATCAATTTCTGGCGCCCTTTGCGCACTAATTGTTGAATAGTCGGCATTTTGTTTGTTTTAAATTATTAATTTACAATCTTTTATGTATAATTCTCTAATTCTTTCAAACCAAAAAGCCTGAAACTTTATGCTCTCTAGATGTAGTCAGGGAATAAGATAAGCCATGCGTGGCTCAGACTCAAAACCCACAGGACGCTACCGATTGACCATTCTTCGCGTTCCGTGAGGAACCTCTAACGTTTTACTTATCAGGTTCCTAACTATATCACTTTCAAGGATAAACCTCAAACTTTTCAGCGGCGCAAAATTACTACTTTTTCCATTACGCACAACATTTTAATCATTTTTTTTTCATTTTTTTTAAAAATTTAATACATATCATTGATTTTCAACTATTTATATCACAATTTTTTTTTGTAAAAAATGAAATACGAGTAAAACTGCTATATATATAATAAGGTGTAGGTGTTTCTACCGAATATGAAAACGTCTTTTTTAAATAATAACATACACTGACTCTCAAAAAAACACCCATGATGAGAACGGATTGAAAAAAGATATTCGAAAAAAAACTCTTATATCTTCTGCTTTTCAAAACCATAAAACCCGTCTGATTTTCAATTTACCGCTAATTGTTGGCAATTGGTGGATTGTAAAAAATTTATTAGTCAATATATTAACATTTTTCTCATATCTTTGCTGTTCGCTAATAATATAGAATCAGTTTAAACTCAATCATAAAATGAAGAAAAACATCAAAAAAGGGCTGTTGTTGCTACTCCTGCTGACAGGCATGGTCTTCAACATCGGCGCACAGACGTCAAAAACAAAAGTCATCGTCACCAAGACTGATGGCAACGTGGTTAATTACACACTTGACGAGAGCGACTACCTCACGTTCAACGACGGACAGAGCCTCGCCATCAACATCGCGGGTTCCACCCAAATCATAGCTCTCAGCACCATCCGCAAAGTGGTGTTTGAGGAAGTCACCGACGGCATTGACGAGGTCACATCAGAAATACGGATTATGCCCAATCCAGCCAACGATTCGTTCCGCGTTAGCAACATGGACAAAGACGAAGAGATGGCAATATACAGCATCACCGGACAAAAAGTCATGAGCGGCACTGTCACCAACGATCAGACTGTTGACATATCCTGCCTCAGCAACGGTTTATATTTAGTGAAAATAGGTAGTCAAAACATTAAACTGATGAAGAGATGAAAAAGGCACTGTTTTTATTATTATTTGTCACGATTACAGCAGGGCTCACAGCACAGTCCTACTACCAGATGAACGTCAACAAATCTGGACAGGTGACTTACCAGTCGTCGGTCAACGACATCAACACCATCAGTTTCAGCAACGGCACTGCCACAATAAACGGCACTGCACCAGTAACCTACAACTTTGCCGACATTGACAGTATCACATTCAACTCAGTTGAGATAGCCACTGGCGACACCGTTTTCGTTACATATAACGGCAACAACGCCACCATCATCAACCCACATGTAAACGACGGTGTTAGCGTCACCACAAGCGGAGCGACCGTGAATGTATCATCGGTAGCTGAAAATATAATATACTGTTTGTCAGGAACTTCAGCAAACGGTTCAATTGCTTTCACCAGCATAACGAGTTTCACCCTTGTGCTTCGCAACCTGAACCTCACCAGCGGTGCCGTTCCTGCCATAGGCATCAACTCGGCTGTCAACGTCACCATGCCGTTGATAGGCACCTCCACCATAGCCGACGGCAGCGGCACACAAGACGCCGCTTTCTGGACCGACGGCTCCATCACAACAGCAGGAACAGGAACCCTTGCCGTGACGGGCAACCGCAAACACGCCTTCGACATCGAGGGCTCGTTGACACACTCGACAGGAACTCTTAAGGTGAACAGCGCCCAAAGCGACGCCTTCCACATCGACGGCGATTTCTTCACATCAGGCAACAGCGTGATACAGATAGCCCAGACCGCTGCCGACGGCTTCGACATCACCGGCAACGTCAACATACAAGGCGGCAGCATCACCATCAACGCTCCAGGCATAGCCGGACGAGGACTGCGCACCAAAGGCATCTTGAACATGAGTAACGGAACACTTGACATCACTGCCACGGGCGACACCACGAGAGCAATAAAAACAACTGGCAAAGCCAACATCACCGGCGGCAACATCACACTTGACATACAAGGCTACGGTGCACATGGCATCTCGAGCGACACCGAAGTTGCAATTTCAGGTACACCTATTATAAATATAACATCCGCATCAGTCGATGGCAAATGCATCAAGAGCGACAGCATCGTGAACATCAGTGGCGGCAACTTCACCATCGTCTCGACCGCTGTCGATGGCAAAGGCATCAAAGCCGACAACAAGTTGAGCATCAGTGGAGGAACCATAGGCTTCAACTTCTCAGGCAACAATGCCAACTGCATTTCAAGCGACACCGATGTCACCATAAACGGAGGAACCATCAACATCACCTCCACATCGCTCGACGGCAAAGGCATTGCCAGCAACGGCACAATCAACATCAACGGTGGCAACATCAACATCACACATTCGGGCAACACCTCGAAGGGCATCAAGGCCGACGGCGACATCAACATCACCAACGGAACCTTCGTCATCAACTCGAACGGCACCACCGTGGTGACAAGCGGTGACCCGTCGTACTGCACCGCCATCAAGAGTGACGCCAACATCAACATCAGCGGCGGCAACTTCACCATCACCCTCCCGACGGCCAACAAAGGCGGCAAGGGCATCAAGTCGTCGGGCAACATGACGATAAGCGGCAACAACACCATCAATATCACCACCAACGGCGATGGAGCCACCTACACTGCAACATCGGGCAGCGACGTATATTCAAGCACCTGCCTCCGCAGCGAGGGCAACATGCAGATACTTAGCGGCAACATCACCTTGGTGAGTAACGGTGCCGCAGGCAAAGGCATCAAAGTTGGCACCAAGACCGCTTCAGGCAGCGGATGGGGAGGCACTACTTACACCTACACCGGCACTTACACACAAGGCAACAGCGACGGCACAGGTCCTACACTCAGCGTTTCCACCACAGGAAGTGAGATAGGCAGTTCAGGAGGTGGTCCTGGTGGACCCGGCGGTGGAAGCAGCACAACGGCACACGCCTCTGCAAAAGCAATAAAAGTAGGTGGTTTAGCAACAATATACGGCGGAACAACAACCGTTTCGACAACGAAGAGCGGTGCCGAAGGTCTTGAGTCGAAGACACAGATCAAGTTCGAGGGCGGACAACACTACTTCAAATGCTATGACGACTGCATCAACTCGGCAGGCAAGATATTCTTCAACGGCGGTGTCGTGGTATGCTATGGCTACGGCAACGATGCCATCGACTCGAACGCAGGTCAGTCGGGAGCCATCACCATCGGCAACGGCGCTGTCTTGACCTACACCACCAAAGGCAGTCCCGAAGAAGGCTTTGACTGCGACAACAACAGCTACATACAGATCACAGGCAACGGCATAGGCATTAGCGCAGGCGGTTCGCAAGGTGGCGGTGGCGGCCCATGGGGCGGCGGTGGTAGCAGCAGCACCATCAGCGGCGCTGTGCAAGGTTACTACTTCTACACCAGCAACGTGACATTCCAAACAGGCAAATACTACACTGTATCGAACCAAAGCGGTTCGGGCGGAACCAACTATGTGACATTCAGCTTCGAAGCCAACTGCTCAAGCAACCTCGCCCTCATCACCGCAACAGGAATGGCACACAATAGCACATACTACGTGAAGTCAGGCAACACAGCACCCACCAACCCGACAACGGCGTTCCACGGCCTCTACATAGGCGGAACATCATCGGCATCGACACAGGTGTTCAGCTTCACAGCACAATAAAACAAAGACATAAAACATACAAACAGCGGGGCTTAGACGCTCCGCTGTTTTTTTGCTATTTTTTTACATGTAGAACATTTTTTCGTATCTTTGCAAAAATAAAAATGGTATAAAATGGTAAGCTACAAGGAATTAGGGTTAGTGAACACCCGTAAAATGTTCGCCAAAGCTGTTGACGGCGGCTATGCCATCCCCGCTTTCAACTTCAACAATATGGAACAGATGCAGGCCATCATCATGGCTGCCGTGGAGACCAAGTCGCCCGTGATACTGCAAGTGTCGAAAGGTGCGCGCAACTACGCCAACCAGACCCTGCTGCGCTACATGGCACAAGGTGCTGTGGAATATGCCAAGGAACTGGGCTGCGCCCATCCTGAGATAGTGCTCCACCTCGACCACGGCGACAGTTTCGAGTTGTGCAAGTCGTGCATTGACATGGGATTCTCGTCGGTGATGATCGACGGTTCCGCCCTCCCCTACGACGAGAACGTCGCACTGACCCGCAAAGTCGTTGAATACGCACACCAATACGACGTCACCGTAGAAGGCGAGCTTGGCGTGTTGGCTGGCGTTGAGGAAGAGGTGTCGGCAGCCGAGAGCCACTACACCAAACCTGAAGAGGTCATAGACTTCGTCACCAAGACAGGCGTTGACTCACTCGCCATCTCGATAGGCACCTCGCACGGAGCCTACAAGTTCACACCCGAGCAATGCACCATCGACCCACAGACAGGCCGTCTCGTACCTCCTCCGTTGGCTTTCGACGTGCTTGAGGCCATAGAGAAGAAACTGCCCGGCTTCCCCATCGTGCTCCACGGATCGTCATCAGTGCCACAGGACGAGGTTGACACCATCAACCAATACGGAGGCTCGCTGAAAGCCGCTGTCGGCATTCCCGAAGAACAACTTCGCAAGGCTGCCAAGAGTGCCGTTTGCAAGATAAACATCGACAGCGACAGCCGTCTCGCCATGACAGCCGCCATACGCAAGGCACTGGCCGAGAAACCTGCCGAGTTCGACCCGCGCAAGTACCTCACCCCTGCCCGCGACAGCATGAAGAAGCTATACATCCACAAGATAGTGAACGTGCTGGGCTCAAACGACAAATTAGAGCAAGCGTAAAAGCATTTTTCAAAAAACTCCCCCTAAATCCCCCTCTGAGAGGGGGACTTAAGGGTGATGACCTATTGAAACCTTGATATAATGAGGAAACTTGACCCTTTCTCGCCAGAGAAAAAAGCCATTTTGGACTTTTTTATTCGGATGGTGACGTTTTTGGCTGTGATTTTGCTTAGCCATTTCATCAGCCATCTCGTTATGGGAAACGGGGAACCATATAATTGGAGACATTCCCTGATATTTGGATTTTGCTTTCTCTTGCTGTCCACAACAATAGCTTATTTCATTTCGCGTTTACTTTGTTATCACACCAAGTTTCTTCCCAAAATTGAGAACAGACAAGGACTGCAGGTGGTAATTTGGTTGCTTTTAACTATACTTTTCATCATAGCGACCTTATTTTTTATGTAAGTAAATTATTCCGACGATGCGATACACACTCGAAGCCACAGACACAAAAAGCTCAGCCCGCGCCGGCACTCTGCACACCGCCCATGGCGATATAAAGACACCCATCTTCATGCCCGTAGGCACCGCCGCAACGGTGAAATACTGCTATCAGCGCGACGTGCAGGACGAGGCCAAGGCTCAGATTGTGTTGGGCAACACCTATCATTTATATCTTCGTCCCGGCACCGAGATACTCGAAGAGGCCGGCGGCTTGCACCGTTTCGCCAATTGGGACATCCCCATCCTCACCGACAGCGGAGGATTTCAGGTATTCTCACTCAACGACATACGCAAGATGCGCGACGACGGTGTCGAGTTCCGCTCACACATTGACGGTTCAAAGCATTTGTTCACTCCCGAGAAGGTGATGGACATAGAGCGCAGCATCGGCGCCGACATAATCATGGCATTCGACGAATGTCCGCCAGGCACATCAGACCACAGATATGCCAAGGAGTCGCTGCAGCGCACTCACCAATGGCTTGACCGCTGTGTGGAGCGATTCAACAGCACCGAACCAAAATATGGCTATGAGCAAGCCCTCTTCCCCATCGTGCAAGGATGCACCTACCGCGACTTGCGCACCGAGTCGGCAGAGTTCATCGCATCGAAAGGATGCGACGGCAACGCTATAGGAGGTCTGGCTGTGGGTGAACCGACAGAGACAATGTACGAGATGATAGAACTCGTCAACGCCATACTGCCAAAGGACAAGCCCCGCTACCTCATGGGCGTAGGTACTCCAGCCAACATACTTGAAGGCATCTCACGGGGCGTGGACATGTTCGACTGCGTCATGCCAACACGCAACGGACGCAACGGTATGCTGTTCACCTCCGAGGGAATAATGAACATGAAAAACGAGAAATGGAAACACGACTTCTCGCCCGTCGACCCCAACGGCACCGCCTTTGTTGACCATCAGTACACAAAAGCATACCTTCGTCATCTCTTCTCCGTGAAGGAATATCTCGCCGGCATGATAGCCAGTCTTCACAACATCGCATTCTATATAGAACTAGTAGGTCAGGCACGAAAACACATCATCGACGGTGACTTTGCCACCTGGCGCGACATCATGATCAAAAAAGTCACCACGAGGTTGTAATAACAAAGAAATAATTACGTTTATTGAACATATAGTTTAGATTAATGACTCCCCCGGCCTGCGCCACCCCCTCAAGAGGGGGAAAAATCAACAATAGGATGAAACACATCGATGCATACATATTCCGCAAGTTCATTGGCACCTTCTTCTTTGCCATCTCGCTGCTGATGATATTGGTCATCGTGGTTGACCTTTCGGAAAATATCGACACCTTCATCAAGCATAATGCCCCGTGGGAGAAAGTAGCTTTCAAGCATTATCTGACCTCAATACCTTATTTTATTAACCTGTTCATCTACCTCTTCACCTTTATCTCGGTGATTTTCTTCACCTCGAAGATGGCAAGCCACACCGAAATCATAGCCATACTCAGCAGCGGCATCAGTTTCTGGAGGTTTCTTGCGCCCTATATGGCAGCAGCCATACTACTCGCCATCATGTCACTATATTTCGGTAATTTCCTGATACCCAAGACAAACGTCATACGCCTTGAGTTCAAAAACGAGTATATGGAGACGCTCACCAAAAGTGCCGGGCGCAACATTCATGTTCAAATCGGCAAGGATGAATATGTCTATGTGGAAAGCTACAACACAAAGAGCAGCGTGGGCTACAACTTCTCGCTCGAGAAATACAACGGCACTGAGTTGAAATACAAGCTCATGGCCGACATCATACGCCACGACAGCACCGTTGAAAATCCCAACCAATGGTACATAGGCAACTTCTACGAACGCACCATCAACGGCAACAGCGAAGTTTTGAGGTCGGGAGGCGGTTTCGACACCATCATCAACCTTAACCCGACAGACCTGTACAAGGTGAAAGAAGACTACCAACTGATGAATTATTATGAGCTGAACGACCAGATTGCGGCCATGAAACGCAAAGGCGTAGAAGGCGTGAAAGTGTATGAAGTGGAGAAGCACCAACGCATGTCGGCACCCGGAGCAATCATCATACTCACATTGATAGGAGCAGCTCTCTCAAGCCGCAAGATGCGAGGCGGGATGGGCGCACACTTGGTATTAGGCATCATCATCGCCTTTTCATATATCCTGCTGATGCAAGTATCTAAGGTGTTTGCCGTCTCTGGCGGCTTGTCACCGTTCATGGCAGCATGGCTACCCAACTTCATCTATTGCATACTTGCCGTATATTTTCTGATAAAGGCGCCGAAATAATTGGAATCGACGCGGGGCCCGAAACTCGAGACCTTTGCAGCAAAAAATAATCCAATCGACTCAACATTCTTAGTTTTTTCGTAACTTAGCGGTCTAAAACCGTTAATAATAAAGTTTATAACCACATAACACTCTAATTGTCATGCATATAGCTATAGCAGGAAACATAGGTTCTGGCAAGACCACATTAGCGGGTCAACTTGCCAAACACTTCGGTTGGACACCACACTACGAGGAAGTTGACAACAATCCATATCTTGACAGCTTCTACGAAGACATGCAACGCTGGTCGTTCAACATACAAATTTTCTTCTTGAACAGCCGTTTCCGCCAAGTGCTTGACATACGCAACAGCGGTAAAAACATCGTGCAAGACCGCACCATATATGAAGATGCCATGATATTCGCACCCAACCTGCACGCCATGGGTCTTATGGACACCCGCGACTTCGAGAACTACAAGTCGCTATTCGAGCTGATGGCATCACTCATCGCCCCACCCGACCTGCTCATCTACATACGCTCATCGGTCTCTACACTGTTCAAGCACATAGCCATTCGCAACCGCGACTACGAGCAATCCATCCGCCTAGACTACCTGACCAACCTCAACGAACGATACGACGAATGGATCAACAATTACAAAGAAGGCAAACTGCTCATCATTGATGGTGACAACACCGAGTTCAACAATCCCGAGGACCTTGGCAAGGTGATTGAAAGCATAGAAGCTGAATTCAACGGATTATTCTGACAATGAAGATATTAGGCATCATACCAGCACGTTACGCATCGACACGCTTCGAAGGCAAACCCCTGGCAAAAATCAATGGCAAGACCATGATTTGCCGTGTAGTAGAAAGAGCTTCACAGTCTTCTATGCTTAGCGATGTGATTGTGGCAACCGACGACAACCGCATCGCCGAAGAAGTTGTCAAGAACGGCTTCCATGTCATGATGACAAGTGACAAACACCCTAACGGCACATCACGCTGCGCCGAGGTAGCAATCCAAAACCCAGGTTACAATGCCGTGATAAACATACAAGGCGACGAGCCTTTCATAGACCCCGAACAGATTGACAGCCTGGCGAGAGTCATAACACAAAGCAAAGCCGACATCGCCACCCTAATAAAGGTGATAAAAACCAATGACGAACTTTTTGCGCCCAACGTGGTGAAAGCCGTCATAGACAACCAAGGCAACGCATTGTATTTCAGCAGACAAGCCATACCTTTCCTGCGCGGTATAGAACAAGACAAGTGGCTAGATAATCACACTTTCTACAAGCACATAGGCATCTACGCCTACCGCACCGACGTTCTCAACAAAATAGTCAACATGCCGCAAACACCACTCGAAAAAGCCGAGTCGCTCGAGCAACTCCGTTGGCTTGAAAACGGCCTCACCATTGCCACAGCAGTCACCGCTCACGAGAGCATCGCCATCGACACGCCCGACGACCTTGTCAGAGCCGAGAAATACGCTCAACAAAACAACCTATAAACCCTGCCAGACATGACCATCACTCAATCCATAGCAGAATTACTGAAACGCGACAACAGCGTTGTGATACCCCTTTTCGGCACTTTGAAAAGCATTCCAAATCCCGCCAAAATAAGCGTCATAACAAACCATTTCGCCCCTCCCAGCTCAAAAATAGAGTTCATTGCCGACAACACAATTCAAGACGAAATATTGGCAAACTACATTTCTGAAAACGGAGACATAAGCATTCAAGAAGCCAAACAGCAAATCATAAATTTTATAAACAATTGCAAATCAGAGTTCAATAACTATAATAAAATACACTTTGAGGGATTAGGAAAGCTGGCACGCAAATATGACGGCACCTTTGAATTCGAACTTGACGACAACATAAACCTTAACGATGACGCTTTCGGACTTCCCGACTTCCACCAAAACCCCATTCTCAGAGTCGAGCCAAGCTTGAGCAAAGACGATGACACCGATAAACACAATAATGACATTAACACCATAAACGACAATAACCGCAATGCCGACAGTGACACTGACGAACATACTCCTATTTCGACAACCGCAGCGACTGTTGTTGATAAAGTTGACAAAACAGAACCATTACAGAGCGACACCGATGAAAAAAATATCAACGAGAACAAGAATAACAATACAGAGTCAACAGAATCGAAATCTGAATCCGAGTCAAATATCGAGCCCGAAAAACAAGAGAAAAAACGTCGTGTATGGCCGTGGATATTACTGCTCTTGTTAATCCTGTGCGCTGGGTTCGCTGCATTGACATATTTCGAGTTGATACCCAACTACATACCGCAAATCATCAAGCCTAAGAACGACACGCCATACGTTATTGGAGGCGAGCCACGTCCTTACTACCACTTTGAATACACCGAGCCTGAAGACACAACGACTTACTTGCTGCCGTATCCCGAGGCCATGACAAGATACAACGACTCAATACAACGCATTGCCGACTCCATCGCAATGGAAGCCGAAAACATTTCCATAGACACCACGACACAGGTTGAAACCACTCTGACGACTGACACAACCCCAAGCATCGACAACAGCACCGTTGAAACACCAGAGCCCAAGAAAGAGCCAGTCGTTACAGAGCCTGTCGTAGAGCCCGCCAATCCTGAGCCAAAGCATTTCATCGTATGCGGATGCTTCTCGATGGAAGAGAACGCCCAAAAGAAAGCCAACGCCCTGCACGAATCCGGCTTCCCCAACGCCTTCTACAAGAAACGCGGCAGCATGTGGAACGTCTATTACGATGGCTATGCTGACAAGCAGGAAGCCAAGGCCGCCTTGGACGAGATACGCTCAACCGTGAACCCCAAAGCCTGGCTGCTCAGCAAATAAAAAACCTTGAACCATGTCAAAGAAGAACAAACTGGCACGTTTCGCCGAAAACAAAACCTTTGAGAACCTGTTTGAATACTCATACGAGCGCGTCATGAGCGAAGGCTTCCCCCTGAAAGGGAAATGGCACGAGTTTTTTGGCAACGCCAACCCCATCACCCTTGAGCTGGGCTGCGGCAAAGGCGAATACACCATAGGGCTGGCAAAGGCTCACCCTGAAAGAAACTTCATCGGCATCGACATAAAAGGTGCACGCATGTGGGTTGGGCTGAAACAAGCCAATGAGGACGGAATGAAAAACGTGGCCTTCATACGCACACGCATCGACCAGATAGAGAGTTTCTTTGCCCCCAATGAGGTGAACGAGATATGGGTCACCTTCCCCGACCCTCACCCAGGCGAAGGCGAACGCAATGCAAAGCACCGCCTCACCTCGCCACAGTTCCTTGAACGCTACCGCAAAGTCTGTACCCCCGACGCCATACTCAACCTGAAGACCGACAGCGACATCATGTACTACTTCACCAAAGACGAAGTCGTAGAAAAGCTGCATCTTCCCCTACTCTACACCACCAACGACCTCTATGGCAACAGCGACGATCTTGAGGTAAAAAGCATACGCACCTTCTACGAGCAGATGTGGCTCGACCAAGGTCTGACGATAAAGTATATCAGGTTCAAAATAAACATTTGACACGAGACTACGGGACTCGTGACACATGTCTCGCGTCTCGAAGTCAGCAAATCAACAAATCAACATTTAAACAATTCAACAAAAGAATTATCTTTGCAAAAAAATATACATCATGTACACACAAGAACACGAACTTTACATAGCCCACTGCGAGGAAGGCAACCTCAACCTCTTGGGCAAAATGGCCAACCGCCACGGACTCATAGCCGGTGCCACAGGAACAGGAAAAACCGTGACACTGCAAGTCATGGCCGAGACATTCTGCCAAGCGGGAGTACCCTGCTTCATGGCCGACATGAAAGGCGACCTTTCGGGCATCAGCCAGACAGGAAAGATGAGTGGCTTCATCGAGAAGAGAATGCCTGAGTTTGGCATCGAGAACCCTCAGTTCCAAGGCTGCCCCGTGCGTTTCTACGACGTTTACGGCGAACAAGGCCACCCCATCCGCGCCACTGTGTCGCAAATGGGACCTCAGCTGCTGTCGCGTCTTTTGGAACTCAACGAGACACAAGACGGCGTGCTTAACATCGTGTTCCGTGTAGCCGACGACCGCGGGCTGCTCATACTCGACCTGAAAGACCTGCGTTCCATGCTCGACTATGTTGCAAAGAACGCCAAGGAATACAGTGCCCAGTACGGCAACATCTCGACCGCCTCTGTAGGTGCCATACAACGTGCACTGCTACAACTTGAGGCCCAAGGTGCCGACAAGTTCTTCGGAGAGCCCTCATTCGACATATACGACCTCCTGCAGACCGACGGAGGCAAAGGCATTATGAGCGTTCTCGCAGCCGACAAACTCATGCTACAGCCTAAGCTCTACAGCACTTTCCTGCTGTGGCTCATCTCCGAGCTCTATAGCACATTGCCCGAGGTGGGCGACATGGAGCTGCCCAAACTCGTCTTCTTCTTCGACGAGGCACACATGCTCTTCAACGACACCTCGAAAGCCCTGCTCGCCAAGATCGAACAAGTCATAAGACTGATACGAAGCAAAGGCGTGGGAATATATTTCATCACCCAAAGCCCAACCGACATACCCGAAAACGTTTTGGGACAGCTCAGCAACCGCGTGCAGCACGCCCTCCGCGCCTACACACCCAAAGACCAAAAAGTGGTGCGTACGGCAGCCGACACCTTCCGCCCCAATCCAGCCTTCAAGACCGACGAAGCCATCACCAGCCTGGAGACAGGTGAAGCCCTCGTCAGCTTCCTCGACGAGAAAGGAGCTCCCAACATGGTGCAACGCGCCAAGATTCTCTTCCCCCTCTCACAGATAGGTGCCATCACAGAAGGACAACGCCTCGACATCATCAAGCAGAGCCGCATCGCAGGCAAATACGACACCATGGTTGACCGCGAGAGCGCCTACGAGATCCTTACCAAGATGACCGAGGAGGAGAACGCCGCAAAACAGCAGGAAGAGGAAGAAAAAGCCAAGGAAAAAGAGAATGCAAAAAAAGAAAATGAGAAAGAGAAAGAAGAAAAGTCTGGCAAGAAGAAAGGCCTCCTCTCGAAAGTGTGGAAAGCCATTCTCACCGCCCTCACAGCCACCTTCGCAACTCTTGCCGGCACCGCCATCAGCAACAAGATAACTGGCAAGAAGACCAAGTCGAAGACCTCGGCCACCGAGAAGATAGTGAAGAACACCACCTCGGCAGCCACACGAACCATAACGAGAGATATCCTAGGAAACCTTATGAAATAAGAATCCCTGATTTGTATAACAAAAATGCCGTGCTTATTGACACGGCATTTTTATTTTTTTGTGGAAAGTCACTCATTCCTCATACGCATCTTCTTCCTCCACTATATGGAAGCAAACAGGACGCACCGAGAAACCGCAGGCACGGCCGTACAAGTGGGCCATTTCGAACTCGTCAGAGCCAAAGAAGAGATACCATGCATAATCAGGATACTCCGGCCCTAACGTTGATGTCCAATAGAAGCCTATGACGCCAGCTCCGTCAAGTTCGTTGCTATCGCAGATATTACCTGCTGCAGGCAGAAAAATCTGTTTGCCGTTTTTTGCCTTGAAAAGAATGCCGTCCACACCGTTTTGGGTTGTCCACTCATGAGTGCAGTTGTCAATTAGTTCGCGCATCTCCTCCTCTTGGGGCATACGCCAGCCGTAGCCCCAGTTGGCTGTGGCAGCATCATCGACAGGCTGCAAGATCTCGATGAGGTCGGATTCATTATACTTCGTCATGGAGCTGTAGCTGTCACAATACTTGTAACTGCCAAAATAGTACTCTTCCTTTGTCGTTGTTTCGGCCCATGCGAACAGGTCGCCATAGTCAGCGGGTGTTGTAGCACCCACGTTGCAGGTAGCCCACAGCGCACCGCTTGGCAAGCCTAGGTCAACCCAAACATGTCCGTTCAAATCGCCAGTCAGGGCATTGTTTTCAACAACGGCTTCAGTGGAATCCTGAGCGGCGGTTGTGCCCTCATCTCCACCAGCGTTGTTCTTAGGACTATTCTTGCATCCTGCGACAAACACCATCGCCACAAGTGCCAAAATCATAGAAATCTTTTTCATAATTCAGATTTTTTAGTTCGAGGCACAAAGGTAACAAAAAAGACCACAACAAATACTGGCAAGCACAAAAAACATTATCTTTGTCCTTTGCAAGAAACCATATATGGAAAGCGATAAATCAGACTCCGGCTTCATAGAGCCATCCAGTCCAGATGAGACTTCCGGCCATTTCAGCGGATACGTTGAGATACCGTCAGACGGCTTCAATTGTCTTTTTAAAGCAAAACGCAACGGCCGTCTTTACGTCCTGAAAGGGCTAAAAGCCGAACTACGCGACAAGCCCGCCTACAAAGAACTCCTGAAGAAGGAGTTCGACATCAGCGTGCAGCTCAACCACCCCAACATCGTGTCGGTGCACAGCTTCGAGCAAGACCCAGTGGCAGGCTCCTGTATAGTGATGGACTGCATAGCGGGACAGACCCTGCGCGAGTTTATGAAAACCAATCCCGACAAGGCCACACGACTACGCATCGTGAAAGAGATGCTCACAGCCATGAGCTACTATCACAGCCTGCAAGTCATACACCGCGACCTGAAACCCGACAACATTCTCATCACCAACAACGGCAACCACGTTAAACTCATCGACTTCGGCCTTGGCGACACCGACTTCCACACGGTGATGAAACAACCTGCAGGCTCCGACAAATACGCCGCCCCAGAGCAGAAAGACCATTCCGTCACCATCGACTGCCGCGCCGACATCTATGCCTTCGGCAAGATACTGCAACAGATATTCCCGAACAAATATGGCAAGATAGCCGACAAATGCACCAAAGAAAACCGCGAGGAGCGTTACAGCTCTGCCGAAGAGATTGCCAATGCCATCGACAAGAGCGACAAAACCAAAACAGCGGCAATCATCATCTCAATAGCGGCAGCATTGGCTTTAGCAATGTTTTTATTCATACCAAGAGACAATACAACACCAACAAATACAGATCTGGAGACATCACACACCGAAGAATCACACACCGAAGAAACCCCAATCAAAAACGACACCCAGGCTGTTCTGGCCGAAACAAAAGAAGAGTCTGTCACCACCCCAGCAGCATCTCACTCTAATGCCGAAGACAGCGACGCAAGACTGACAGAAAAATGCAATGAGCTGAAAAAAATATATGAGGACGAAAGGAAAAACCTTGACAGCGTGCTCCAGATAGGACTGAACGGCAAATATGGAGACCTCGTCACCGCACATTCTGTTGGGATTATGTTCCGTGCAAACAGCAAGGTCCAAGCCATCGACATTTCTGGCCTATCGCTGACACAAAAAGCCGCATACAACACCTTCTGGTCAGAAACTGCCAAAGAATGGCTTGAACAAACCTATAAGATTGAGGAGGAGCTTCCGTCTTACGCAGAGCACAAAGCCGACTCACTCAAAAAAATCATTGTCGATGACCATACATTATACGAGGAAACCCGAAAAATATACGACTCAATAGAGCTTATTCCCTATAAGGGATACCAAAAATAAAGAAGCGGCCTCCCGGGGAACCGCTTCCTTCATCATAAAAAAAGTGTTTAGCTTAATTTGTCACATTCTGATAAACCCAGTTACCAAGCATGGTGACGAATAATATTCTCCATACCCACTTGTCAGGCCACGCCCCTACTCTCTGCCCCATCAAAAACCTCAAGACGAAGTAAAGCAAAGCCATCGCAAAAAAGGGCATGGGCGGGAAACGGCAGATTCCATCCCATATTTTTCCATCGCACATCAACATCATTGCTCGTTGAAAGCCACACATCGGACAACTGAATCCGAAAAGTTGCTTGTAGGCACAAGGAAAAAAGATGAAGCCTGCCATTTCAACGAGAGTTATTCAAACATCTCAAGGAAGTCAAGGCCTTCCATAAAAGCCAAGCCTGCAGCTCCTAATATCAGCACTGCAATAATGTAATAAACAATGTAGAGTGCGCCGAAAACAATACCGATAATTGAAGTAACGCGTCCGGCACTCAACATTCCGTAACCTTTGTAGCGTTCAGGATTTGCTCTGAATTCCCTGATACCCTTGTTGGCAAGCACCAGGCCAATAATACCCAATACAAGTCCTACAAAGAAACACCCGAAAACAATCGAGCAGATTCCCAATACAAGAGCAGCAACGGCATAAGGAGCATTCTGTTGTTGCATCATAGGAGTAGTGTTTTGATTTTCCATGATAGTAGTATTTTGATTTTCCGCTTATTTTTTCAACAAGGCATTCGTCATCTTCTCTGTGATTTTCATATAGCGTTTCAACTGAGCCGCCGTCATTTCCTTCTCAGCTTTTTCAAGCTTGGCCGAAAGTTTCTCGGCTTTTTTGGCAAGTTCAAGATATTCGCTTGCAGCCTTGGTGTCGCCACTCATGGCTTTCTTGTAGGTTTTCACATACTGGTCAACATACTTTTCGTATTCGTCAAGAACCTTGTCCCAGTTCTCGCCAGAGAAAACCTCGATGGCATTTACATGCGAAAACTCGCAAGCCGAAACGGTGTGGCAGAAGGCACCCATGAGGAAAGCCATAACAGCTACTGTCATAATTCTTTTTTTCATTTTCTTATCCCTGATTCGTGTCGGGCGCAACTTTTAAATAATTAATGATAGATAAATTTATTCTCTGTTAAACGTTATAATCACCAATCGTCATCCATGTCGTCCAACGACTTAAGAGCGTCATTATAAGCATCGACCGCCTTTTTCACATCCTTGACCGTTTTCACATTAGCCGCTTTCTCGGCAGCATCAAGAGCCTTGTCATAGGCATCAGACCAATCATCTATACTAGAACTGCTTGACGAAGATGATGAGGATGAGCTTTCAGCGGCGTGATAAACAGTGGTAAGATCCATCTTTGTCACCTCCATTCCTTGCACTTTGTCAAACACAGCTTTCATCTTGTCGTACTTGCCACGATCCATTTCCCATTCAATAACAAACCACACATCCTCAAACACTTCTGTTTCCGAAGAAAGCATTGATGAAACCTTGTCCCAATCTGGTTTAAGGTCATAGTCTATCGGACTGTCATTGGCATCAAGAAAATCAGCACCGAGGTTGCCCATCTCAGCCTTGAAATACTCTGACTGATTCTCGTCGGTACCAGGGACATTGCTCCATGGCATTGTGTTTGCCATAGGCACCATAGCTCTCACTTCCCAACTTTTGTCGGAGTCGCTCGCCTTTGTCAGTATCACCTTGACAGAATCGGCAGTGCATCTAAGCAAATCAGCATGTTGTCCAGAAAAATGAGGAGCGGGAATCCATTTCACCTGCTCTTCTTCCTTGCTTCCGCAAGAGACAAACACCATAGCGCTCATCAAGGTCAGCGCCAAGACCATGAGTAAACTCTTCTTTTTCATTTTTATTTGTTTTTTAGGTTCAACTTTTGGTTTATAAACTTGACGCTGCAAAAGTATAGTGAAATTTTCTGACATAAAAAGTTCTTATTGGTTCTTATTTCATTGAACTGAGAACCAATAACTTACACGCTTTTTCTTCAAAAAAGAAGCAAAAAACAAAGAAAAAATATGGAATTCGGACTATACAGTCCTCTATTTGATGCTTTTTATCTCCCCTTCTTCACCGAGGAGAGGCCGTTGCTCTTGCCTATGACGTATGTCAAACCGTCTTTACCCTCATGTGAAAGATCGTAGAGATAGCATGGCTCGCCGACAATGAATACGTCGCACTTGAAAACATCGCCTTCTTTCAGCTTCGAGTTTTTAGACTGTTCAACGACAAAACCATCTTCGGTGCGACAGAACACGCAACAGCGGTCGGGAGGATAGACGACCGTCACAGCATCGCCAGCAACCAGATCGGAAGACTTCAACGAGCCGCCCATGACAAAATCGGAGGTCTCGCCGCCCTTCTCGGCATACTCAACGAAACCGTCCCAGCCGGCAAAGCCTACAAACCTCGCCAAGCTGTCGAGCGTGGAGATGCGAACCTTGTCGTAACTTCTGACATAGCCCCAAAAACGCTTTAGGGTGCTGTCGCTCAGGGTTATTCCACATCTTTCACTGATCTTGTCCCTCAACACCTCAAAATCGGTTGGAGACTGCATTGTTCTACCCACCGATTGCTCAATCATGCGTCTCAAAAGGTCGTAAAAGAGTTTTTCTTCCGTCATGACTACGAAGTTATTCAACTGCAAAAGTACTAAAAAAGGCGACAGCTGCACAAACAAAGTCGCCTTTTTTCAAAAACAAATCGAAAACTTCGGCAACCGAGAGAATTGCGAAGGGTTCCACCTCGGCAACCATAAGAACTATAATGATGGATATTTTAGAAAATCTGATGAAATGGAAGGTTCAATACTTCGCTAAAATCTCTTCCAAAAGCCCTTTGAACTTTTCGCGGAAGCCGACTGGCTTCAACACCTCAACATGGGCGTTCATGGTAAGCAGCTGCTGGATGAAGTCGTAGGAAGGCTTCAAACGCCAGGAGAAAACGGTGTATTTGTCGGTTTCTTCCACAATGCGCTGGCTATGGTGCAGGGGAAGTCCTTTCAGGAAGTTGCTTTGGTCTTTGTCGGCCTTTACAAGAATTTCCTCCGTCTGCAAGTCAGGCTCCACATAGATGCCGAAAGCGTCTTGGAAATGCTTCTGCAAGTCAAAATCTTCTGGAGCCTTGAAGGTGGTCTCAGTGAGGTTAAGTGTATCGATGCGGTCTAAGGCATAGCAACGAATCTCTTCTTTCTCGTTGAGGGCTATTAGATACCACCGTTGCTTGAACAGTTTCAGTGCGAGCGGCTTGCATCGGTAATGTTTAATATCGTCAGTGCCATAATATCGTCTGTATTGCATCTCTATTTCAAGGCTTTTCTCCAAGGCCTCCATCAGCGGCTCCAAATGCTCAATGCCACCCGGGATGCGCTCAAACCGCACCCTTTTGCGAAGGCCAATGTTTGCCGAAAGCCTGTTGTTGATGGCAAAGCTATGAAGCAGCCACATTTTCAGGTCGTTGCCGAGCATTTCCTCGCGCTCGCCTTGGGGAATATAGTAGGCATTGCGGCTTTTGTCGCACTCAATGTCGATGCCGAACACATCTGCAATGTATTGGCGGTAGTTATGGAATGACCTCTCGGGAATAGGGTCGTTGTCGTCGTCCCGCGTCCAGCGGTCGTTGAGTTCCTTAAGCGTGATGCCCGCGTCGCGCCTGTCGGCAATGGTGTTGGCAATCCAGATGCATTTGATGAGTTTGTCCATAAAGTTCATTTTTCAAATGCAAAGGTAAGTGTTTTTATGGACATACTAAAACCCTATTTTCGGTCTGTTTTCAACGATGTTTTCTTCTTCGCAAAGGCCGACGAGTGTTTCAAGGCTCGGAGTTTGGCCTGTCAGGATATGCTCGACGGTGGCTTTTCTCGTGATGTTTTCCATTTGACCGCCGCTGAAATCGTAGCGTTCGGCAAGGATGGCCACGTCGCTTTCAGGAAGGTCGGGCATCATGCTTTGCCAGATTTGGAGGCGTGTGGCATGGTCCGGTTTGTGGAAATTGATTTTGTAGAGGAAACGCCGCTCAAAGGCTGAATCCATGTTTTGCATGAAATTGGTGGTAGCCATCATAATGCCGTCCAAGATTTCCATCTCTTGCAGGATGATGTTTTGCACGGTGTTTTCCATTTTGTCTGCAGAGCGTTGGGTGTTGGCGAAGCGTTTTCCGATGATGCCGTCAGCCTCATTGAAAAGCAGGATGGGTTCCTTGTCGCAATACTCCACGAAATTGCGGTAACGGTCGAAGACGGCCTTCACCCTTTTCTCGCTTTCGCCCACCCACTGGCTGCGCATCTCCGAAAGGTTGACTTGCATGATGTTTCGACCCGTGGCGCGGGCAATTTGCAGCACGGTTTCAGTCTTTCCTGTGCCAGGTGCACCATACAAAAGGCAGGTAAAACCGCTGCGCATTCCTTGTTGCTTCATTCGGAGCCTGATGTCGCTGAATGATGTCGGTTGCAGCAGGCTTTTCAGCCGTTCTATTTGGGCTTGGTCGTTGGCATTATAGTACAGCCTTTTCTCGGCAATGCTTGCGGCCAAGGTGAGTTCGTCAAGGTCAACAGGTGCCTGTTTGAGGCAAATTTTGGGCAGCAAAGTTTCCTTGCCGTGTTCGGTCAGACGGAAAGTGTCACCGCCAAAAAGCTCATGGCCTGCTGGCTCCACCAACTTGTCTTTAATGAGCCGATGCTGTCCGTTGCGTAGCAGATTAAACTCCGCCTTTGCTTGTCGCTCATTGTCGAAAAGGTCGTCAAAATCACGGAATTCAAGTTTTTCTTCCCTGTCGATGAGTGTGCTGAGGCAGAATTTCAGAAGAAAGACAAGTTCATTGTCGTTATAGTTCAGCCTGTCAAGTTTTGTGGCAAAATCTAATTGTTGGTTGGCCCTTATGAGTTCACGGACATCATAGACGAAACACTCAAACGAGGTCTCCTTCTCGTCCTTTTCCTTGAATATCGAGTCTAATTGCAGAATGAATGTGTCGAAGTTGAGGTTGCCTATTTCTTGTTTCTCGATCTCCGTATCGTTCAACAAGCAATTTAGGATGTATTCTGGCACGTAGTAACTTTCTTCGCTATACAATCTTCTTTTCCCATTGCTCCGTATGAGTCTTGCCTGAAGAAGTGCTTTGAGGTCGGGAGCAAGCCGGAGCATGTCAAGGTCTTTGCAGTCAAGGTGGCGTTTGATGTCAGAAAGGGAACACTGATCGCAATACGACGAGCAGGCGATGATGGCAAACAAAGTGGCTTGTTCTCTACTGATTCCCAATCTATTAGCCAATCTTTCGAGAAGTTTTGCGTTTTTGGCCAAGAATTGGCTGTTCATTTGTGAGTCTTCTGATGCTTTGACAATCTTTTCAATGTCTAGCAATGCGGTTGATTTTTCTTTCATGATAGCATACCTTTTAACAAATCGGAAATGGTGGCTAATTCTTCGCAGATATTGTCAATGTTTTCGCGAATCACAAGCAGATCATCGTAATCAGAAAATGAACAAATGCTTCCGATTTCATGTGCTTCATCGTCATAGTTTTTTTCCATGTTCTCTGGGATGTCTGGTAACAAATACGGCTTTGGATCAACGTTTTGGTTTGCAATGAATTGTGTAATCCTATTCACTTCGTCAGTATCTATGATGGCACATTGCAGACGAACGAGGTCGTTGCCTGTAGAGAGCAGCATGTCACCTCGTCCGATAAGTTGGTTAGCACCGGTTTGGTCGAGGATAGTCTTCGAGTCAACTGGGGAGATGACGCGGAATGCTATACGGGCTGGGAAATTCGCCCTTATCGGGCCTGTTATGATGCGGACAGATGGTCTTTGGGTTGCTATGATGAGGTGTATTCCGATGGCACGGGCTAGCTGGGCAAGACGGACTATTGGGGCTTCCACATCACGACCTGCTGTCATGATGAGGTTGGCGAACTCATCGACCACGAGGACGATGTAAGGTAGGAAACGGTGTCCCTCGGTGGGCAGCAGTTTACGAGCCTTGAATTTCTCGTTGTACTCGATGATGTTGCGGCATTCCGCTGCTTTGAGCAGGTCGTATCGGGTTTCCATCTCAACACAGAGTGAGTTGAGAGTGCGCACCACTTTCTTCGTGTCGGTGATGACGGCATCTTCCGAGTCGGGCAGCTTGGCCAAGTAATGGCGTTCGATGCGTTTGAATAGCGTGTACTCCACTTTTTTAGGATCCACCATGACGAACTTCAACTCTGACGGGTGCTTGCTGTAGAGCAGTGATGCTACAATGGCGTTGAGTCCCACTGATTTTCCTTGACCTGTGGCACCTGCCATGAGTATGTGGGGCATCTTGGCGAGGTCGAAGACGTAGGTGGTGTTCGTGATGGTTTTGCCTATGGCACATGGCAGGGCATATTTGCTCTTTTGGAACTCCTCAGAACTCAACACGCTGCGCATCGAAACGGTCTGCGGGTACTTGTTCGGTACCTCGATACCGATGGTGCCCTTGCCTGATATTGGGGCTATGATGCGTATGCAAAGGGCGGCGAGGCTCATGACAATGTCGTCTTCAACTTCCCTAATCTTCGAGAATCTCGTCCCTGAGGCAGTGACGATTTCATAGAGAGTAACGGCAGGGCCTATTGTTACATTAATCTTTTTGATGGCAATACCGTAAAACTCTAATGTCTCGATGATTTGATTTTTGTTTTTCTCCAATTCTTCGTGGTCGATTTCAGGATAAGTTCTACAGGTGTCGTTCAACAGCTCCAGTGAGGGCATTCGAAAACCGATGAGGTTGTTTCCACATTCTTCTAGATTTTCCATTTCGTAATGATTTAATGATACAAATAGTTATTTTGTCATTGAAAGATACGTTTTGTTGCATCTTTCCGTCGGCAAAATAAAAACAAAACTCTGCCAAATTTAGGCAGAGTTGGATGGGTTTGTGGAAATAAACTCGACTCGAAAAAAGCAATTTGTTAATTGATAGGTATTTGCTCTATTCTATAATATAGATAGTATTCCATGTTGTCCTTTTTGAATATTAAAAATTCATTATCGAAATACTTTTGATAATGAGAACGATACTTGTCATTCTTAGATTGTAAATTTTTCCCTCGTTGGATAAAAAAGTCGGCCAAAAGTATGGCGTAACACTCTTTTGGTTTCAGATCTTTATATATTGGAATGTATTTATAGTAGGTTTGTAAACGGCGTAAATCGCCATATTGAACTGTTTTATGTTCTCGACTTGTGTAACTTACATTTTCTGAAGTTAATTCTTCAAAATGATAAGGAGAATGCAACCTTTTGGCCTCTAATAATATCAATGTATCAGAATGGATGATGACACTATCGATGTGCTGACGACTTTGGCCAATAATTGGCATTTCTTGCCAAACAAGCCCTTTCTCTTTATATAAGTCCAAATAATTATGGCAAAAATTGAATGTCAAATTGCGTTCGGTAAAGCCAGTCGCTCTGTTGTTGTCTACGTCATTGGTAGGGAGAAGGTTTTGGTCACAGAAAATTCTTTTATAGTAACCAACCATATTGTCAAGGATTGTCTGAATATCAATAACAAAATCCTTAGTATCATTATGCTTTATGAGTGAACTGTTTTGTTGCAAAATAACGGTTTCTTGTATTGGGGAAAGGGAAACAAAGATTTCTTTGTTGATTCTATCAATAGTAATGACAAAATTTTTCAATCCTTTTCCCCTCATCATTGCATAAAACTCACGCATGTGATTTATCATAAATCGATTCGAGTCACTCCAAGCTTTTTTTTCTTCTATTATTATCTCATTGTCATTGATGTGAAAATGAACGACGTACTCTTTCTTGTCGTCTATATCATCAAAAGGGTATTTTTCTTGGCTAATATAATATTGGCCGTTCTTGAGATAGCTTTCAGCAATATTGTCGATACTATCTTCAAAAGATACAATTGTATTTGTTTCCATATTTGTTTGTTTTTAGATTAAGATTCAAAAAGACTATCAAAATCAATTATTTCGCTTTCCTTAGCTTTCTTCCTGTGTCCTTCGGATACCCATTTGCGGTATTCGGGGAACTTCTTTAGATAACTGTAAGAAATTGTCCCATGGTTTTCATTTAGGGCATTCAAGCCACGTTGGGTTATTCTATGGCCTTGAGGCGTGAACTCTTCCAATCCAGCGAAGCGGAGGCGCTCCTCATTCGAAGCCACCTTTTTGTAGAAGACTTTGTCGTATGGACGTTTTGAATAAGTCTCTTCACGTTCATCTTCCGTGAGATGAAAATAATTGGCCATTTTTTCAACTATTTCTTTTTCGGTCAGAGGCCCTTTTTCTTTAAGAGTGAAAAGTACTTGGTACTTTAATTTCCCATGGTCGATTCTTTTGCTTACTTTTCCCATGATATTCTTTCTTAAATATAACATTTTATAAATCTATTTCCTTTTCAGTCAGTTTGAAATGAGAAGGAAGCATGTTTTTAAATCTTTTTTTTGTTCCTTTGGGAATAATGATTTGTAGAAGCATTTTACAATTGTGGAAAGCAGAGTCTGCAATTTTGGCTACGCTGTCGGGAAGCGTGTATGTGTCATCTTTTCTGCCAAGAGGGTATTGAAGCAACTCTGTACAATCTTTGTTGAACAACACACCGTCTATTGAACTGTAATGTTCATTGGCTGGGTCAACCTCTATGCCGTCGGTACCTTCATTGGCAAAAGCGCATTTCCCAATGTGTTTGACGCTTTGGGGAATGATGAAATACTTGATGCTGCCATAATCGTCTAAGCCATCTTTTGCAAAAGCATAATCGCCAATGTAGGTGATGCCGTCGGGTATGAGGTTTTTAGAGTTTGCGTGAGCAATGGGTTTCAGCATTGATACGATGCCGTAAATTGCTCCGTAGAGGTCGATGTTGTCAATGGAAAATGTCAGATCATCCAATTTTTCGCAGATGTCCGCCAATCCTTGGGGGTCGATTTTTTCTTCTGTGTTCATGTTCGGTTTTTTAAAGATTCAATGCAAAGATATTTTTTTTTATGTGTTTTTGTTACTATGCGTGGTTGTTGTCTTGAAAAAAATGCGTGGATTTCCTCATCTGACCCTCAGGTTACCACGCCTGCCACTCATACGATTCAATCCACGCCACAACATTGCAGCGCGGACTGAACTTCACTTGAATGGATGTTTCCTTTCGGAGATGTGGTAATTTCGGGTCAAGATCTGTTCGTCCGCTTTCCAGTATTATGTCTTTTTCGCTTTCTTATGCTTCGATAAATGCCTTTCTTTTGGTTTTAACGATGCAAATATAACGATTAATTTGACATACGGATGCTGCAATGTGTTTTTGTTTTATGGAATTTGGCCTATTCCACAATCATGGCGTTGATTTTTGCGTAGCGTTTCACTTGCTTTGCGGTCATTTGGCCGGAGGCTTTTTCCAAACGGTTGCCTAGCTCTTCGGCTTTTTCCAGCAAACTGGTGTATTCGCTTAACGCCGAGGCATCGCCGGCGGCAACTTTCTTCATGCACGCCGAGTACTTTTTGACATACGATTCGTAGGTGTCGAGAAGCTTGTCCCAGTCGTTGGCGGATGCTGTGTCTTGTTTCTTGTTTTCAAATAACTTGTAAGCCGAAGTGATCTTGAAAGTGAAGTTTCGTTTGCCTTTGACTTCCATCTCATCTCGCTTTACATCCCAGCGGATGTAGCCTGTTTCGTTGGGCTTGAGTTTCATAAGTTCCACAACATCGTCAAAACGGCATGAACCTAAAATGCCGCAGTCGGTTGCAGAGCGTTTGCAAATCAGGTTTCCGTCTTTGTCATAGGTTTCAAGTCCGAATCCTATTTGGCAGTAGTCCCTACCGTCCACATAGGTACTGCTGAATTTTGCCAGGGTTATGTCTTCTTCCCAAGGTAGTGGCTTGTCGGTTCGTTTCAGTTCGACATTCCATACGGCATCAAACCCTTCAGTGGCTTTTATTTCTTTTTCAACGACCTCGAAGCAGCCGTTGAGGTCACCCGACACCTCGGTGGTTTTGGGCGACATTTTAGGTTGTTTTTCTCCTCCGCAGGAGGTGAGCATGAATCCTGCCAAAACGATGGCGGAAACGAAAATAAATGCTTTTTTCATTTTGTTTGAATTTTTAAAGTTAAACATTTGTTTTGATTGTTAGGTTATTCGTGTTTTAAGTTGATTTTCATTTGACCAACGGCATAAAAATAGCGTGAATCTCATTGTCCGATCCTCAGGTTTCCACGCCCGTACTTCTGTACAAATCAATCCACGCTACATACATTGCAGCGCGGACTAACCTATCCTTGAAGTACAGCCTTTCGGCTAAAGTGGAAATTGAGGATCAAGAACGGTCTGTCCGCTTTTCAATATGTCTTATTTCGTTTTTTCTTTTGCTTCGATATTTGCCTTTCTTTTAGGTTTTAACGATGCAAATATAACGTTTAATTTGACATACATAGCTGCAATGATGTTTTTTTGTCCCTTTATGGCAAGTTAGCCTCCCTTTGTACTTATTCAATTGTATTATCTTCGTGCACTATAGGCAGCAGGCATGGCTGCGAATAATCACTCTGTTCGCCAATGAATTTGGTGATTCTTTCAATTTCAAGATTGTCAACAAAGCCGCATTGCAGGCGAAAGTGTTCGTCGCCTGACCATAATATCATATCGCCATGGCCTATCAGCTTGTCAGCTCCTATGTTACAAAATGCTGAATCTGTCTTGAAAAAGATACGGACTGGGAATTTGTTGGTAAAGGCAACGGAGACTTGGTATGGACGGTGTGTTGCTGCTATGATGTGCATGCCAGTGGCACGGGCAAGCTGTACAAGTCGCATTATCGGGCTTTTCACATCGTCACCTATCGTCAGGAGGCTGCCTATATCGTCGATTACGACAACTATGTGTGGCAGGAATCGGTGGCCTTCGGAGGACTGCGGCTCGCAAGACTTGAACTTCTTGTTATACTCAGTGATGTTGCGGCATTCGGCGGCTTTTAGAAGGCCGTAGCGTGCCTCCATCTCCAAGCAGAGTGAGTTGAGTGTACGCACCACCTCTTTGGTGTATGATATGACGGCTTCTTCATTATGTGGATGGGGAATCTTGGCAAAGTAATGACTTCCGATGTGGTTAAAAATGGTGTAATTGTCTTTTTGGTCGATTATGACAAACTTTAGTTCTGACGGGTGCTTGCTATAGAGCAATGAAGTGATTATGGCATTAACACCTTTTTCTACGTCTTCAGAGCCGGCGATAATGACATGAGGCGCTTTTGAAAGGTCAAAAACGAATGTCTCGTTGGATATGTTTTTGCCTATGGCACACGGCAGGATACAATCGCTTTTCTGAAACTCCTCCGAGCATAGTAAACTTCGTATAGAAATTGCCGAAATTTTCTTGTTCGGGATTTCAATAAATAATGTTCCTTTTTCTCGTTTATCAAAAAAGACATCTGAATAAGAACTTGGCAAAAATCCCAACTCCTTGTTGATATCGACTTTAAAGTTATAGAGTATCAAGATGCTTGTCTCAGGGGCGGAGTCTGATATGAAGGCCACGGCAGAACCGAAGCCGCATTTGTTCTGGTCGTTAAGGATTTTGATTTCCGACATTCTTACATTGGGTAAAGGAATTATCTCATACAACGAGAATGACGGACCAGGTGTCACCTCGATTTTGTCGATGTCAATGCCATAGCCGCTCAAAATCTTTAAAATGAGGTTTTTGTTCTCCTCCAATTCCTTTTGGTTGATTGCAGGCGCACTATTGTCGGCCTCGTTTAGCAGGCTGAGAGGCGGCATAATGTAGTTATCCATAGCGGAACTTTCTTGATTCGATTTAATGTGTTTTTCCATTTTGCCTATGGTTTTTAATGTTATTTTACCTTGATTTCTCGCATTAATTCCGCATTTGCGAACTCCTCCCAGTCGAACGGCGTGTCAAGAACGAACTGAAAACCCAAGTTGAGGTCGGTCATGTCGCAGAGGCAATCGTATGGGAAGGGTATGTTGTGTCGCTCGTAGTAATCGTGTTCGGCGACAAGGTTGCTTCCCATTGTGGCTATGTTTTTGTCTAACGCCTCTTTTTCATCATCCGGACGATAGGTTATTCCGTGAATCAGCTTTTTCTTGCCGTTGTGCACCCAATATACGGCTATCTCGTTGAAAATGTTGTCGTCAAAAGTCATCTTTCCGATGTGTGTCACCGATGAGTCGCATCCGGCATTGAGAAAAGCTTGCAGGTCGATGCGCGCCTGTTGGTCGGTAGTGTAGTTCTCGCCCAGAGCGTCGTAAAGAACGTCAATGAGGCTTTGGTAGTTGGCGAAAGCCTCTTGCCGTGCCGCATAAAGGTCGTCGTTGGCGAAAGTTTTTGTGATGTGGCAAAGTTTTTCTTTCTTTGTCTCTTGATAGCTCTCATCGTGCATTTGTCCTCTCCAGAACAGACCTTGCACAAGGTAGTGTGATTTCTTGTTTTCCATGACGGTATTGTTTTGATTTCGGTGCAAAACAACAACGCCACTCTGCCAAAAGCAGGCAGAGAGAAAAAGTTTTTGCAAAAAAAATATGGTATCATCTCTCAGTTCTGTCGGATTTGCAATCCGACAGCCATCGAACAACGGATTTGTAATCCGCCACGAAAAATGTTGTTTGCTAAAAGAGCGTTTTTTCGGATTGCAAATTCCCATACCCACATTGAATCTCGCACACTGAGCCTGTCGAAGTGTTAACCTATCTGACTGCATGACACGAGAGCGCGAATGACGCTTCTGACCTCAATTGTGTCGTCCTGAACTTGATTCAGGCCCCCCGCCACGGGAACAAGGCAAGACAGAGCTTTTCGCGTAGCCTTTGGTGCACCAAGCAAGGAGACTGCCGCGGCTGCAACCGCACTTGCCTCACGCTCACGCCTCGCAGTGACGGTGCAGGGTGACAGGGCAGTCTTTCACGGTGGGTCTTTATCTGTCAGCAATTGCCTTCGACAAGCTCAGGCAGTGCATGATCTCCCGCCGGTTGAGCCTGTCGAAACCGCGGCACGAAGATTTGGCAAGCAGAAGCAAGAATGGCAAACCGCCCCAAAACGAGTAATGCCGTACTGGGTTTCTTACATCGTGTTTGAAATGATTTCAAAAATATTCGTTTCATGATGGATGTATGGCATGAACAAGTTTTTGTAACTTTGTCGAGTTTCTCATGAACATGCTTGCCACATTTCGAATGAAAACCTTCATTAAAATATCCCTTTCACTGCTCAGCGGACTGCTTCTCGCCGCAGCATGGCCCGCAAGGGGTCTTACAGCATTGATATTCATTGCACTGATCCCCATTTTTGCTGTCGAAGACATGGCTCTGAATGGAAAAGAAAGGCTATTCCCCTACTCCACCCTCGCATTTTTGACTTGGAACGTGCTGACAACATGGTGGATATGGAACGCCTCGCCCGCCGCCATTCTAGCCTTCGTCATCAACGCCCTGCTGATGGCAACCGTGTTACAACTTTATCACCTCTGCCGAAAAAAAACGCCCACACCGATAAGTTATGTTTTCCTCATAACACTTTGGTTGTCAATAGAATGGCTGACACAGCACTGGTCGTTGAAATGGCCCTGGCTCAACCTCGGCAACGCCTTCTCGCCACATCCCGACTGGATTCAATGGTACGAATACACTGGCACAGCAGGCGGAACAATTTGGATTTTACTTGTCAATATATTGATTTTCAATCTTGTAAAATCAATCATTGAATACAAAAGCAGAAAAAAGGTCATCGTGAAAGCTGTTGTTTCGGCTTGCGCCATTGCAATACCTATTTTAAATGGAGAGGTCATATACCACAACTATGAAGAAAAAGGCGAAACGACAGAAGTCGTCATCGTCCAGCAAAACGAAGACCCATGGCACGCCAGCGGCAACAACATCGACCGTAACCTTCGCCTTGCCGACAGCCTTGTCACCGACAACACTGCTTTCGTCATAGGCTCGGAACTCACCATCAACGACAACTTCTGGCTCGACCGTGGCGAGACGAAATCTGTGAAACGCCTGCACAAGTTTGTGAAGATCCACCCCAACACCGCTATTATTATAGGTGCCGAGACCTTTGAAAAAGTTCCCAAAGGCATGGAGAACGACTTTGCCGCACGGCGTTTCAGCAACAGCGAAGGCCGCTATTTCACCCACAACTCGGCACTGCTGATTGATAGTGCAGGCTTGCAGATGCGCCACAAGACGCAACTCGTGCCAGGAGCTGAGTCCATGCCCAGATGGACGGGATTCTTAAGACATTTTGCCGCCACAGCACCCTTTGTCGAGAGTTCGCTGAAAGGAGACACTATCGTCAGAAACATTGCTTTTAGAGAGCATAACGCCGCCGTGATGATATGCTACGAGTCGGCCTTTGGCGGCTATGTGGCACGACACGTCAAACAAGGAGCCGACATTCTCTTCATCATCACCAACGACGGCTGGTGGGGCGACACCCCAGGTCACCGTCAGCACTTCGAGATGGCAAGGCTTAGAGCCATAGAGAACAGACGATGCGTGGCTCAGTCAGCCAACACAGGAATTTCGGGCTTTATCAACCAACGTGGCGATGTAATTCAAAAGACAGACTACTGGACCGAAACCACCATCCGCACGACCCTGCAAGCCAACAATGAAACGACATTCTACTCCCGCCACGGCGACTACCTATATATTATTGCATTATTTGCAAACTGCGCTATGGTGATTGTTTTACTGATTTATATAATGACTGCGGGACGCGGGACGGCGAAACACGCAAACCCATCCTCGTGTCACGTGTCTGATAACCATTAAATTTTGACAATTGAAATGACAAACAACATACACCTCAGCTTAGGTCCTTTCCAAGGCATCACCGACATGGTATTTCGCAACACCTTCAAGCGACACTTCGGCGGCATCGACAAATACTACACACCTTTCTTCACAGGCATCCGTACCGAGCATTCCAAAAGCCTCAGAACCGACGAGATAAGCCCCGACCACAACGACATTGCCACCCTCACGCCACAAATACTGAGCAACGATGCCGAAGAGATAGTCCGTTTTGCCAAACAATGCAAGGAGATGGGCTACAAGGAAGTCAACCTCAACATGGGGTGTCCCTTCCCGCGTGTGGCCAACAAGCGGCACGGCTGCGGCCTAATGCCCTACCCCGACCTTGTAAACCAGATTTTGGACACAGTCTTCGCCAACACCGACATCCTATTCAGCATAAAATGCCGCCTCGGACATTTCAAGCCCGATGAAATCATCCCCATGATCGAGGTATTAAACTGCTATCCTCTCAGCGAACTCATCGTCCATCCGCGCACAGGCAAGCAGATGTACACGGGCGAAGCCGACGTGGAGTGCTTCAAGGCACTGATTACCAGCATCAAGGCACCTTTGGTCTATAACGGCGACATTGTATCAGTTGAGAGTTTCAAACGCATCAGCGAGGAAGTAAGCCCCGTCAGCAGCTTCATGCTCGGTCGTGGCATTCTGGCCAATCCTTTCCTTGCAGAAGAGATATGCGGCATCGACACCGGCGACCGACGGCAGCGTCTCTACGACTTCGTCAGGGAGCTCTACAACGCCCGGCTGCAACAGGCAGGAGGCAGTCCCAAGGTGATTGGACGGATGAAAGAGCTATGGTCGTACCTTATGCACTCTTTCGCCGAACCGCAACAAGTATGGCGCAGGATAAAGAAACTCAACGGGCTGGAGGAATACGAGGATGCCGTAAGAAGAATCTTTGATGAGGAGGTTTTGCTGTAAGACCCTTGTATGTCATCAAGTTCAGAAACAAGCAGCAGACCCGCTCACTTCTTCACCACTTTCCTTGTGTTGACAGTACCATCGTTCATGGTGGCACGAAGCAGATAGAGTCCAGAAGGAACATTGGACAACGACAGTTCGACCGAAACGTCACTTGCAAGCTTTGACGAAACCACCTGTCCCAACATATTAAGCAGCTCCACCTGAGCCATTCCCTCACCCTCAACAACAAGTCGGTCGGTGGCTGGGTTTGGCTTGACTACCACATTCACATTATCATGCAAGTCATCGATGCCATCGCCGAAGAAGTGTACGTGGAACGTGAGCTGGTTGCCATTTTCATGTATGTCGGTAATCTCAAAACTATTCTCCGGTGTGCCGTCGGTGAGGTAAGGATGCGGGTTTGTGTTGGGACCGAAGGAGGTGCGGCCTGTAGCATGGCTGAAATGGGCAGTGTTTATATTTCCATTAATCCTGTCGTCGGCGCTGCCTGGACGGAAAATCCAGTACTGGTTGGCCACATTATAAAAATCGAAGAAAGCGTTGGCAAACATGCCGTTATAGTCAAGTGTGACGGTATCGTTCCATCGTGCCACGATGAGACCGGTGCCAGGTATACCGCCTTCAAAAAGGTCGGCTTGCCTGCGATACTCAAAGACATACCATTGCGTAGAGTCGATGGCCGACTTGATATAATAGCAATTCTGCGACGGGCTGGAGCCCACACTGAGAAGGGTGTAATCGCCATCCTCAGTGATCTGTATCGGGTCGTCAGCGACATGAAGTATCTTGTTCTTGTATATTGCCGCAGTGTGGTTGGAACCATAGTTGTTGCACATCATGTCCCAATAGCCTGCAGGGGAGGTGTTGGTGTAGTTGGTGTAATGATACAGGTCTGGCATATCCAACGAGTGTCCCATCTCGTGGCGGAAAACGTGTGCCGTGAAATAGTTTGGTGCACCCTCAAACTCAAGGTTGAAAGTATTTGGTTTGACACCGTTAATCTCTACAGGATAATCTATTGAGTCGTGTGGGAAATACTCCATGTGAGGCCAAAGCATGGAAGCCCAAGCCCCTACTCCGCCCTTCACGATGAAGCTGATGTTGTCGATGTCGCCATCTCCATCGCCGTCAAGAACAACATCGTCATCTACCAAATTCAACGAATCGACATAATGAATCGCTGAAGCCAAAAGCTCCGCCTCGCGCATACATATACCCATAAAAGGCAGCTCTCCCTGATAACCTATAGGGTTTGAACTGCTATAAGGCTCAAAATATCCACGAGGATGCGAATCAACATACGAGACAATCTGACCGTCTTGTACATTGTTGGTATATATCGTGTTATAATGTATCTTGCCATACGACAAGGCATCATAGAAATTATATATGCTCAGGTATCCCGGAGTTTTGGCATTGAACATGGTATCAATATCATCAAACGAATGATCAATCTCATCATCATCGGCAAAACGCATAAAAATCACAAGATTGGTCAGCTCTTTGGTTTGCATCTGGGCTGAAACTCCAAGAGGAGCAAGCAAGAGCACAAACGAGATTACAAATAAAGTAAAGGTTTTTTTCATATCAATTTTAATTACAGACTGCAAAAATACAAAAAAACAACTTTTGGCAAGAATAGTTTTCCACTCAATCATTTATTTATTACCTTTGCAAAACAAAACCGATACAAATCAAAACATAATAACATGGCAAGAAACATTGAAGAACTCAAAGCCGCACTGGCCAATTATGGCATCAGCGGAGTAAAGAACATCTACCATAACCCCTCGTACGAGCAGCTGTTCAAGGATGAGATGAACCCAGGCCTGACCGGCTACGACAAAGGTGTGTTGACTGAACTCGACGCCGTCAACGTGATGACCGGCATCTACACAGGCCGTTCGCCCAAGGACAAATACATCGTCATGGATGCCAACTCGAAAGACACCGTTTGGTGGACCACCGAGGGCTACAAGAACGACAACCACCCGATGAGCGAAGAGGTATGGGCTCAGGTGAAAGAAATGGCCAAGAAACAGCTTTCAGGCAAAGACCTCTATGTGGTTGACGCATTCTGCGGTGCCAACGAGAACACACGCATGGCCGTCCGCTTCATCATGGAGGTGGCATGGCAGGCACACTTCGTGCTCAACATGTTCATCAAACCCACCGAAGAGGAGCTGGAGAACTTCAAGCCCAACTTCACCGTCTATACCGCAAGCAAAGCCAAGGTCGACAACTACAAGGAACTGGGCCTCAACAGCGACACTTGCGTGGCATTCAACGTCACCAGCCGCGAGCAGGTCATACTCAACACCTGGTACGGTGGAGAGATGAAGAAAGGCATGTTCTCGATGATGAACTACTACCTGCCTCTGCAAGGCATAGCCGCCATGCACTGCTCGGCCAACACAGACATGCAAGGCAACAACACAGCCATCTTCTTCGGATTGAGCGGCACAGGCAAGACCACCCTCAGCACCGACCCGAAACGCGCCCTCATCGGCGACGACGAACACGGCTGGGACGATGAAGGCGTGTTCAACTTCGAAGGAGGCTGCTACGCCAAAGTCATCAACCTCGACAAGGACAGCGAGCCCGACATCTACAATGCCATACGCCGCAACGCACTGCTTGAGAACGTCACCGTTGACAAGGACGGCAAGATCGACTTCGCCGACAAGAGCGTTACCGAGAACACCCGTGTGAGCTACCCCATCGAGCACATCGAGAAGATAGTGAAACCCATCCACGGCAAGAGCGCAGGCCCCGCCGCCAAGAACGTCATCTTCCTCAGCGCCGACGCCTTCGGAGTGCTGCCTCCAGTCAGCATACTGACACCAGACCAATGCAAATACTACTTCCTCAGCGGCTTCACAGCCAAACTGGCAGGAACAGAGCGTGGCATCACCGAGCCGACACCTACATTCAGCGCATGCTTCGGACAAGCCTTCCTTGAGCTGCACCCAACAAAATATGCCGAGGAACTCGTGAAACGCATGGAAAAGAGCAACGCCAAGGCCTACCTAGTCAACACAGGCTGGAACGGCACAGGCAAACGCATCTCCATAAAGGACACACGCGGCATCATCGACGCCATACTGGACGGCTCCATCGAGAAGGCCCCGACAAAGCAGATACCTTACTTCAACTTCGAAGTGCCTACCGCATTGCCAGGCGTTGACCCCAACATCCTCGACCCACGCGACACATACGCCGACAAGAATGCATGGGAAGAGAAAGCCAAAGACCTCTCGGCTCGCTTCATAAAGAACTTCGAGAAGTTCACCACCAACGATGCCGGCAAGGCTCTCGTGGCAGCAGGACCCAAGCTTTAAAGAAAGAAAGTATAACGTAATTTAAAAACGGAAGCCATCGCGATGACTTCCGTTTTTTTTAGAACCAAGGATTCTTCACTTCCCATTGATTCTTCTCCAGCTCAGAGGCAAACCTTGGGGCATCAAAAGCGGTTTTTCTCAGAGTATTGCCCTTGAGCGTGTATTGGTACTTGTTGTCAAACTCGGTGACATTATCCTGGATATAGCTTTCTGTCAGGAAGACGGTTTGCGAGCCATCGCCATTGTCGGACAGATAGAGGCGGAAACTCCTCACCCTGCCTATGTCGCCAGTGTCATCGTCAATCATCTCAAAGTCGGCACCAAGAGCGTTCCCTTCGTTATTCATGGTTTTAAAGACCTCTTCATCTGTATAGTTTTCAAGGAAAAAGTCCGTCATGTCACCTTGAGGAATCATCTTAAAGACATCGAACGCATTAGGTTGTTTCTCGAACAATTTGCCGTTATAGATAAATGTCGTTTTGGTTCCATTGCTATACACGTCCAGTCTGTTGCCGACGATATGCATATTGCCATTCTCGTCGTTCAGCGGCTCAATGGCTTTTGACACCTCCTCTTCCGGGTCATAGTGCCTCGTTTCCATCTCGCTCCAATAATACTTGTCTATATAATATTGGTCTGACTGCGAATAGTCTGCGACATAGATATCGTAGCCTCCTTCGCTGCAAGGCAGGAAATGAACCTCGAAATAAGTGGCGCCTTTGGGCGTAAGGCATTCAAAATAGTCATCGTGGAAGGCCAGCACGCCGTTGCCATTTTCAAGGTTGACATAGTCATACATGTCATCATCATAATCAGCACACAACTCTTTCCAAATTTCTCTCATCTGATCTTCAGTAGGGAGGTTCTCAGACATTACTGTCGACCTTTCGGCTTCATCCACCGCGACTTGTGCTGTGTCGGCAGTCTGTACCTCATTGTTTTGAGAACCGCTTGTTCCCTGACCGCCACATGACATCAGGACGGCTGCCACTAATATAAAAAGTGATTTTTTCATGGTAGTCATTTCTTACCTTTGCCCTTTTTTCCTTTTTTTGTGTTCCCACTGGCGCTGTTGTAGGCATCCTTCCAGATTTTGTCATGGTTTTCGTCAAATACCGACTTTACTGGTCCCGGCGTACCATACATTGTATCCTCAAAACGATACAGGCTTTCACCTGTATCCCTTATCAGCTGGTCGTTTTCATAGTCTTCCGCGAAAGAACCCAGTCTGTCGAACACCTCTTTGGTGATGAGATACTCGTAATCCTCGCAACCCTCGCGGCTTATATACATTATTTTGGCTACATAACGGTTATGCTCCTTGTCATAACAGGCCGTCCAGTGGTTGCCTTTTTTCAACGTCACCATAACGCAAAAGTTTACTTAACGCTATTACTCGTGATATTTCTTGTCGAAAGAAGCTCCATTCCAGCGATACTCGATGATGCGGCCGTTATCCATGAAGTCGTACATGTCGCACGAGCTCCAGATTGCGCCTACAATCACCTCTCTGCCGTTGCCAAAGTTCAGTAAATAGAAAGCACTACCGTCGCTCTTGGAATTCTCAATATGGCTGGCCGGAACACCTTCAAGGGCATTAGCGTCGAAAAAGTCGTCGAATCCAGGTTCCTCAAAAGGCCAGTCTATCTTGGTGAGTTTACCATTCCTGTAGTCGAAAGCCTGGCGAGTTAATGTCACGTTGCAGTCGCAGCCTCCTGTGGCGGAGAAGAGAACGAGATGCGAACCGTTCTCGCGCATGAAAGAGCGTAGTTCAATGGCCTCGCTGTTGCACTCGCCATAGTAAACATCGAAATATGAATAGTCGCAAAGTATGTCGTACGAGCCGTCGGGACCTTCACTCTTTTTCTTCATCTCGGTTAAGAGGTCCATCCCCTTCATGCCATTGGGGAGAACATCCTGCGGAAGAAGGGTTATCACCTTTTCCATTATGCAGTCTTCGGCTTCAATGACTTCAGTTTCAGTTGCCTCTGCACTTTCTTCTGTTGTTGCTTGATTATCAGCCTTTTGTTGTTGGCTTTGGTTGCCACCGCAGGCAAACATCACAACAACTGTCAACATCAAAATGATTCTTTTCATTGTTTCAGTTTTTAAGTTATTGATAAAAGACATTATTTCTTTCTCATCTCTTTTCCATATAGGATCCATTCCAGTCGTATACTTCATCACGGACTTTATCCGGGCCGTCTTTGAACTTCACCGACATCTCGGACTCATCGAACTTGACATCAAGAACAGTCTTGCCATAGGCATTCAACGCCTCTTCCACATTTGCCTCTTCAAGACCGTCGTCTACGAAGGTATAGGCATAAAACTCGCTATGGCCTTCGTATGCGTCATCAAAAATCTCATACACTTTCCAGCCGCCGTCGTCGAGAGGGTAGCAATGCACGTTGGCTATGACAATGTGGCTATAGCCTTGCGTCTCCTCGTCATAAAACTCACGACGATAGGTGAATCCTCTGTCGTAATAATCGGGATAGCCATTGCTGTAGAAGGGATTGTTGTCCATAAACATCTCTTTGAGTTGTTCCACATCGAGATATGAATAATCCTCTTCCTCATCGCTCAAATCAGGCAGAATACCTTCTTCTTTAACCCTATTGTATTCCTCGTCGGTAGGATATGTAGCCATTATTTTTCGGCTAAGGTTCTGCCATGAGTTGAATTCAACATCATAATAACCCATTTCTTCAACACTCAACGAAACCCAGCGGTCGTCGGGATTCGGAATATCCTCGTAGAACCCAGTGTTGACACACATCCTCATTGAAGGGATTGCACCATCGGCCTTTGTCATAAAATGCCAGTTGTAGCCTTCAGAGTAAACCGACTCGATGTCAGAGAGAGGCAATATCTCCAAAGCGACAGCCTTACCCTCGCAGTCGAAAACAACCGTATTGCCCTTTATCAGGACCCTTTTTGCATTTTTCACAAAATCGGGCACTGTTGCGGCATCAACATCATAGTAGGTTTCAAACTTCTTGATGTCGAAACTGAGTTCAGGCAGGGGCTTCGACTCCGGATGTCTTTCCACGAATCCTCGTTGCAGACCTATCTCGCTGGTTACTGTGTACATATGCATGCCGTCATCATGAGAGTAATCTTCATTGGCCCTCGCCTGCCTACACTCGTTGGTGATTATGTATAACGGATAGATGTCGTACTTGTTAGGCTCGCCATAGATGTCGTCCATGAACTTGTACACGTTCACTTCGCCATAGTCGGGACTCTGCTCATCGGCACGCACAATACGCAAGTTCCAAAGGTAGTTGTTATACCTGACCTCTTCAAAACTCTCGGCCATGTCGATTTTATAAGCATAAGCTGTACCCTCCTCCATAATGACCAGGTTGTCGCCACTTATTTCGACATAGCTTACTTCTGGGTACTGCTCACGATCTTGATACTTGGAGAGTTTTATCGTCACCTTGGCTTGCTGATTGGCATCTGTGTTTTTAGTATTGTCGGACGAGGTGCACGAGACTATAGCCATTACGGCAATCAGCGACAGCAGTTTGTGTATTCCTTTCATTTTTCATTATTTTTAGGGTTACCAATGCCTTCTTTTCTTACGGGGCTTACGGTTGAGGAAAAACACCAAAGCCACGGCCACTACGACAGCAATGCCGCCTATTATCATAATCTGCCTTTGCTGCTCCATCGCGGCTCGTTCGACCCTTTCATTCAAAGCATCCTCATACATATTCTGATACATGTCTTGATAGTTGTCGGACGAGACATACTCTGGCGAGAGGTCTGGTTCCTCGGTTATCGTCACCTGCGCCACAGCCTTTGACGAAGCTAACGACATCGCCAGCACGACAATTGCCAGCACCTTAAAAAACAGCTTTTTCATTCTCTTTTATTTTACTATAACAAGTTCATCGATGATGTTTTGGCACTTACCGACTTTCTCGATGCACCAGAGGAGATAGCGAGCGTCCATGCAGATGGTGCGCTGCACCTCGTTCTCGAAGCTGAGGTCGCCGCTCATGGCCTCCCAGTTGCCGTCGAAGGCAAGGCCTATGAGGTTGCCCTTACCATCGATGACGGGACTACCCGAATTGCCACCGGTGATGTCGTTTGTAGTGATGAAGTTCACGACAAGGTCGCCGTTTGCATCGGCATAACGGCCATAGTCCTTCTTCGCCACGAGGTCGCGCACATCCTGAGGTATGTCAAACTCCCAGTTGCCTGGTTTGTATTTCGCCATGACACCATCCATAGTAGTGTAGTACTTGTAGCTCACTGCATCGGCAGCCTTGTAGGGTTGCACAGTGCCATAAGTCAAACGCATGGTGAAGTTGGCATCAGGATAGAAGTTGCGGTCGCTCTGCATCTCCATGAGGCCTTTCATATAAAGGCGTTCTCCTTTATTTCCGATAGTTTGAGCTTGAAAATAAAGGTCTTGCACAGGTATGTACGACTCGATTATGTTCATTGTCAAGGCAAAGAGAGGGTCTTTGTCAAGGCTCTTGGGGTTGGAGAGCCAGTTGTTGAGGCGCTGCTGGTCGGTGAACACCGATTTCTGGAACATCTTATCGACGTATGCAGTAAAGTCGCCACCGTTTTTGTCACCTATCTTCTTTATCTCTGTAGGCATCAGCTCAGGAGTGATGTTTTTGTAGAACAAAGCCAACAAAGCGGCAGTAACATCTTTGTCGAGAGGCATATAGTAATCCTTGAAGAAAGCGTCAACGGTAGGCTGCATGGCTTCGGCTATTCTCTTCACCTTTTCCTTGTCGCCCTTTTCGTTAATCATGTTGTTGAGTTGAATGAAACGGCGTGAGAAAGCCACAGCCTCACCACCATTCCAGCCTGCCTCGCGGTGATAGACGAACGACTTCTCTATCTCGTCGAGGATAGCCCATTTCTCCTTGATGCCCTTGAATATGTCGCCGTATTCCTTTTTACGCTCTGGTGTTGTGTTAGCCCATTTCTGGAACTCGTTCTCCTGTGCTTGGCGCTTTTCATAGACGTGGTTACGCTGCAACTGCTTCACCTGGCCGATATAGTATTTCCAATAGTTCGACACACTGGCTTGCTTCGAGGCATACATGATAAACACCTTGGGATCGGCATCCATGTGTTTGCGATAGTTGTTTAGCTTGGTGGTGCGGCAGTCAATTATTGCGGGACCTTCTTGCTCGATAACGTTTTTCACAGTGTAAGATGTGGAATAACGGTCGGTGCTGCCCGGATAACCGAGAATCATGGCATAGTCGCCAGGTTTCACTCCGTTAAGGTTGATGGGCAAGAAGTGTTTCGACTTCATAGGGACGTTGTCCTTGCTGTATTCGGCAGGCGAGCCGTCGGGGGCGGTATAGACGCGGAAAATATTGAAGTCGCCTTTGTGGCGGGGCCATGTCCAGTTGTCGGTGTCGGCACCGAACTTGCCTATGCCCCAAGGCGGGCAGCAAACAAGACGCACGTCGCGATACTCGTCATACTCGAACAAGATGTATTGGTTGCCCGAATAGAACGGCACAATCTCTATTGTCACCTTGCGGCCTTCTTTGCGTTCTTTGGTTATCTTGGCAATATTGGCCTCGACGAGAGTCTCACGATCTGACTCAGTGGCGTCTGCTGCCAAGCCTTCAAGCACTTTGTCAGTAACATCCTCGACATGATTCAGGAAGAGGACCGACAGCTTCTCGTTAGGCAGTTCCTCATCCTTGCTCTTAGCCCAAAAGCCATCTGTCAGGTAGTCGTGCTCGATGGAAGAGTGTTTCTGGACATAACTCAAACCGCAATGGTGGTTGGTGAGGAGAAGTCCTTCGGGCGAGATAAGTTCACCAGTGCAACCACCACCAAACTGCACGATGGCATCTTTAATGCTAGGCTGGTTGAAGCTGAAGATTTGTTCAGCGGTGAGCTTGCATCCCATAGCCTGCATCTCGGCCAGATTTTGGCCATTGAGGGCGTATGGCAGCCACATGCCTTCGTCGGCCGAAAGACGAATCGTACTGCAAGTCAAAAGCAGTGCAAAAAGTAATGTTGAAATTCGTTTCATATTTTCTAAAGTATTTGATTATTTAGCTAATAGATTGTAAGTCTGTAAGTTTCTTATACACACCACCGAGAGCAATGAGGTCGTCGTGCTTGCCTTTTTCGATTATCTGACCCTTTTGCAGGACCACAATCTCATCGGCATACTGGACTGTTGACAGGCGATGGGCTATGACGATAGACGTGCGCTGGCTCATCACTTTTGTCAAGGCATCCTGCACAAGACGTTCGCTTTCGGTGTCCAACGAAGAGGTTGCCTCGTCCAAGATGAGGATGGGCGGATTCTTCAAGACAGCACGTGCTATGCTGAGTCTCTGTCGCTGACCACCCGAGAGGTTCATGCCACGGTCGCCGATGCGAGTATCATAGCCGTTTTCAAGTTCCATGATGAACTCGTGGGCATTGGCAATCTTGGCCGCCTCAACGACAGCCTCTTTCGAGACATTCTCCATACCGAAAGCGATGTTGTTGAACACGGTGTCGTTGAAAAGAATGGTCTCTTGCGACACCACGCCCATCAGTCCGCGCAGGTCGTCGATGCGGTAGTCGCGGATGTCGTGCCCGTCAATGCTGACGCTGCCCTGAACGACATCGTAGAATCGTGGCAACAAGTCGGCCATTGTCGATTTGCCGCCGCCACTCTCGCCGACAAGAGCAACAAACTTGCCTTTCTCAATTTTTAGGTCAATGCCTTTAAGGACTTCTTCCTTTCCATAACTGAAATGAACATCCTTGTACTCAATGCCATCCTTGAAATCGCTGATTGGCAGGGCGTTTTCTTTTTCTGTAATCACTTCTTCAGCGTCAAGTATCTCAAAAATTCGCTCGGCTGAGGCGATGCCTTTCTGCACATTGTAGTAACCTTGCGAGAACGACTTGGCAGGCGATATGATCTGCGAGAACACCACCACATAGCTCACAAAATCGGCAGCCCCGATATTGCTTCCTCCTCCAAGGATGAGGTTTCCTCCAAACCATAGCACTATGATAACCACTATGGCCGAAAGGAATTCGCTCATAGGCGAACTCATGTCACGCTTGCGATGAATGCCGCGAAGCACGTCGGTATAGTCGCTGTTTTGCTCCTCAAACTTCTCGCCCGAATAGCGTATGGCATTGAATGCCTTAACGATACGCAATCCAGATATGGTCTCTTCAACAGTGGAAATGATTCCCGCCAATTTGGTTTGTCCCTCTTTCGACTCTTTTTTAAGCATCTTGCCTACCTTGCCAATAAGCAATCCTGCAACGGGAAGGATGATAAGCACAAAAAGCGTCAGTTTGGGGCTGAGGCTCACCATGAAAGCGAAATAGAAAATAATCGTAAGCGGGTCCTTGATAAGCATCTCAAGCCAGTTGAGTATGGACACCTCCACCTCCTGCACATCGGTAGTGATGCGGGCAAGTGTATCGCCTTTCTGTCTTGTATGATAGAACGACAGGGGCAGTATGAGAATCTTGTTATACACGTCGCGTCGCATATCGTGAACGGCGCCAACACGCACATTGGCCATGAAATAACAGGCAAAAAAGCGGCCCAGGTTACGGAAGAAGAAAGCCACAAGCAACACCAAGCAGATGAAGACCAGTGCATAACGTTGCCCGTGGTTGATAATAAGGTCGCTCATGTAATAGTTAAGGTAGCCCAAGAGATAGTCTGAAGTGAGGCTGAACTCGGGTTTGCTGACAGCTTCGATGGCATCGGTCTTGAAAAGGAGGTTTAGAAAAGGAACGACCAACGCAAAAGAGAACAGCGAGAAGAATATGGTGACGAGGTTGAACACCACATTCATCACCACCGAACCCCAATAGGGCTTCACGTATGTCAGGACTCGAGAGAAAGTTTTGGGCTGCTTTTGCATGACTTAGAAGTTGTATCCAGTATAATTCTCGGGCGTGATGGCCATCAGTTCCATCTTTATCTCCTTGCTCACGGGCAAGCCCTTGATGAACTCGTCGATAGCTTCCTTGTCGATGTGTTTATTGGTACGTGTAAGGCCTTTCAGGAGTTCGTACGCTCCTTCGATCTGCTCACGACGAAGGATGGTCTGTATGGCTTCGGCCACTACGGCGTAGTTCTGCTGTAAGTCTTGACGGATCTTATCCTCGTTGAGCAACAGCTTGTCGAGGCCCTTCATCAGCGACTTGAGAGCGATGAGCGTATGGGCAATCGGCACGCCGATGTTGCGTGTCACTGTCGAGTCGGTAAGGTCACGTTGCAGGCGGCTGATAGGCAGTTTGGTGCTGAGGAATGTGAGCACTGCATTTGCCATACCAAGGTTGCCTTCGGCATTCTCGAAGTCGATGGGGTTCACCTTGTGCGGCATTGCCGAGGAGCCGACTTCTCCAGCCTTGATTTTCTGCTTGAAGTACTCCATCGAGACATAGAGCCAGATGTCGCGCGAGAGGTCGATCAAGATGGTGTTTACACGGCGTAGGGCATCGAAATATGCGGCCATATAGTCATAATGCTCTATTTGTGTGGTGGTCTGCTGACGTTTGAGTTTCAGGCTCTTCTCAACGAACTTCTTGGCGAAAGCAGGCCAATCGATGTCAGGATAAGCCACCTTGTGGGCATTCATGTTGCCGGTGGCACCGCCGAACTTGGCTGTGAAAGGCACGCTGTTGAGCATCTTCAGCTGGTCGTTGAGGCGCTCTACAAAGACGTAGATCTCCTTGCCGAGGTGTGTCGGGCTGGCCGGCTGTCCGTGGGTCTTGGCGAGCATCGGAATGTCTTTCCATTCGTCAGCCATGCCTTTCAGCTTTTCAACAAGGTCTTCCAATGCTGGTTTCACCACGAGTTTGTGGGCCTCCATCATAGAGAGTGGTACAGCGGTGTTGTTGATGTCCTGCGAGGTCAGGCCAAAATGCAGAAACTCCTTGAACTCAGTCAGCTCGAGTTCGTCGAAGCGACGTTTCAGGAAGTATTCCACAGCCTTGACATCGTGGTTTGTCTCCTTCTCTATCTCCTTTATCTCCAAGGCATCTTCAACTTGGAACTCTTCGTATATGGCGCGAAGGTCGTCATAGTCACCGTTGAAGTTTTTAAGTTGCGGCAAAGGCAACTCGCACAGGGCGATGTAATACTCCACCTCCACCATCACGCGATAGCGGATAAGGGCAAACTCAGAGAAAAAGTCGTCCAACTCAACGGTTTTGGAACGGTAACGCCCATCAACAGGCGATATTGCAGTTAAAGAAGTCAGATTCATATCCTTTATTTTACACATTTAAACTGCAAAGATACGAAAAATGTCGTATCGTTGGATGATTATTTGATTTTTTGACTTCGTGACACGAGACAGAGGGACACGAGGAACAAAAAAAGAGCCCCGCAGGACTCTTTTGTTTTGTTCAGCAAGCAATTATTACTTACTCGGCTGCTTTGTCACATGGTTTGTCGCAGGCTTTCTCACAAGGTTTGTTGCACTCGGGGCCTTTGGGACCTTTGTGGCACTGCTTCATCATTTCGAGTTTGCCTTCGATAGCAGCCTTCTGGTCCTCGATGCTGAGGTTGTCGAAGTTAGCCCATTTCTCGCACATCTCGGCGCATTTGGCTTTCATCTCTTCGCACATCTCGGGTTTGCAGCAAGGTTTGCCTTCTTCCATGTTGCATTTGCCATCTTTCATGCACTCGCAAGGGCAGTTCTCGCAGATGCATTTGCCGTCTTTGCAGCAGCCCTCGACGCATTTGGGGCAGCATGATTTCATTTCGCCTTTGCAGCAAGGTTTCTGCTCGCCTTCTTTGCAGCAAGGTTTGTCGCCTTCAGCTTTGCAGCAGGGTTTACCTTCTTCCTTTGCGCATTTGCCGTCTTTCATGCACTCGCAGGGGCAGTTCTCGCAGATGCATTTGCCGTCTTTGCAGCAGCCTTCGACGCATTTGTCGCAGCATGACTTCATCTCGCCTTTGCAGCCTTTGTGGTGGCAGGCTTCCATCTCATCGATGGTGGCTTTAGCGGCTTTAACAGCCTCAGCCTTAGCCTCGTCGGTCATGTTGTCCCAGTCAGCGAAAGAGGCCTCGATAGCGGCGAAGGGGCATTGTTTCTGTTGGTCACAGGTCTGCTCGGTCTGTGCAGGCTCTTGCTGTTGACCTTTGTTGGAGTTGTTTGTGCAGGCCACCATGAAAAGGCAAGCCATTGCAACGATCAATGATAATTTCTTCATTTTACTATGATTAGTTATTTACAAAATTCTATTTCTCTTTTAAAATGGACTGCAAAGATAAACATTTTTTCGAAACAAGGTGAGAATCATTGTTATTTATCGAAAAAAAGGACAATTTTAATTAGAAAGATTTTGAACATTTCTCTTGATTATTCAAGGTAAAAAACGTAATTTTGCCACTTCTTTAAACGACGTAATTTATGGCTAACAAAGTAGTATTGAAAGAGAACAATGTTGAACTAATAAAGAACCGCATCTACGAGGTTCGCGGAATGCGTGTAATGCTTGACCGCGACCTAGCAGAACTATATGGCGTTGAAACGCGTGTTCTTAATCAAGCTGTAAAACGCAATATAGAACGTTTCCCTGAAGACTTTATGTTTGTGATGTCAACGGAAGAGATGAAATTTTGGAAATCACAAATTGTGATGTCCAATTCAATTCGAATGGGACTTCGCCGTCCTCCAATCGCTTTTACAGAACTAGGCATAGCAATGCTAAGCTCTGTTTTAAACTCTGAAACTGCAATACAAGTCAACATAAACATCATGCGAGCATTTGTAGCAATACGCCATGCTGTGAACGCCTTGCAAGACGTTAATCTTAAAGTGGAACAGTTATCACACAAGGTTGACCAGCTCAACAATTACGTCGAGGAAATTCTCCACGACCAAAACGACATCAACCGGATGCAAGAGGAGACCAATACCGAGATTGCAATCCAGATAGAAGCCATCAACGATGCGTTGGACCAATTGCGTGAAAAACCCGCAACCCCACGGAGACGGATTGGATATAAAAAGGACAGCAATTCGGAAAACAAAATATAATAACCTGATTCGATATGAGACAAAAGTTTTTTATGTTATTTGTTATGGCCATCATACTCACATCATGTGCGTCTCTTCAACCTGTCAATGTTACAAAAAACAGTTCTTTGGACAAATATACTTACTTCTATATCACACCAACAGAAACAAAGACAGGTTCATCAGGCGGAGTGTATGGTAATGGTTACGGTGTATATGGTTCGTCTATAAGCAGAAGTACCAATCCTGCCGATATTATTTCTGGATATCTTATCAAAAAAGGCTTAATCCGTTTGCCTGAATTGAAAAGTGATTTAGCGGATAACACAATGATTATCAATTATGGAGAAACAGGACGGCGTCCCAAGGGGCTCGGATATACAATTGAAATAACGCTCCAAATTATTTCAGCAAAAACCAGTGAAGTAATTTGTTTAGTAACAGGAGAAGGTATGGGAGAAACAGAAGCTGACGATATAAGAATTGCTATCAACAGATGTTTAGATGAAATGTATAAACAATAACCTTCTAATAAAATAGAACTTCTTTTTATTACACTCACTGATTTATGGTAAAATAAAAGTCGTATATTTGCGCACTCATACATTAATGAACGAAACAGAATAAAATATTAATTATCAAACTTTTAAGCAATTATGGCAGAAAAAAAATTCATGACATGTGACGGTAACTGCGCTGCTGCGCACGTTGCTTACATGTTCAGCGAAGTGGCCGCCATCTATCCTATCACTCCTTCATCGCCTATGGCTGAGTACATCGACGAGTGGAGCGCAGGCGGTCGCAAAAACATCTTTGGTGAGAACGTGAAAGTCGTCGAGATGCAGTCGGAAGCCGGTGCCGCCGGTGCCGTACACGGCTCTCTGCAGGCTGGCGCACTGACCACCACCTACACCGCATCACAAGGATTGCTCCTTATGATTCCCAACATGTACAAGATTGCCGGTGAGCTGCTCCCAGGCGTGTTCCACGTCTCGGCCCGCGCCCTCGCCGCCCAAGCCTTGTCAATCTTCGGCGACCACGCCGACGTGATGAGCGCCCGTCAAACGGGATTCGCCATGCTCGTGACCAGCAGTGTCCAGGAAATCATGGACCTCGCCCCTGTGGCACACCTCGCCGCCATCGAAGGCCGCGTGCCTTTCGTACACTTCTTCGACGGCTTCCGTACCTCACACGAGATACAGAAAGTGGAGGCTGCCGACATGGAGAAACTCCGCAAACTCGTCAACTACAAGGCTTTGAAAGAATATCGCGACAGAGCACTCAACCCTGAGCACCCTGTGACACGCGGTACAGCCCAGAACCCCGACATCTATTTCCAGACAAGAGAGCTCCAGAACAAATACTATGACGCTCTTCCCGAGATAGTGGCAAAATACATGAAGCAGATGAGCCGCATCACTGGCCGTGAGTATGCTCCATTCGTTTACTACGGTGCAAAAGACGCTACCGACATCATCATCGCCATGGGTTCTGTCAACGACGTAATCAAGACCGTCATCGACAAAGAGAACAAAGCTGGCAAGAAACTCGGCCTCGTCACCGTCCACCTCTATCGTCCCTTCAGCGTGAAGCACCTCATGGCTGTCATGCCCAAGAGCGTGAAACGCATCTGCGTCCTCGACCGCACCAAGGAGCCCGGCGCCAACGGCGACCCGCTCTACCTCGATGTTGTTGAAGCATTCAAAGACAGTGCAAAGAAACCCGTCATCATAGGCGGCCGCTATGGTCTGTCGTCAAAAGACACCACACCGGCTCAGATTCTCGCTGTCTATAAGAACCTCGCTGCCGACAAACCAATGAACCAGTTCACAGTGGGTATCAAGGACGATGTGACACGTCGTTCACTCAAGGTAGGCAAGGAAATATCAATCCTGCCGAAGGGCACATTCGAAGCCAAGTTCTACGGCCTCGGCGCTGACGGTACCGTGGGTGCCAACAAGAACTCCATCAAGATCATCGGCGACAACACCAACAAATACAGCCAAGCCTACTTCGACTACGACTCCAAGAAGTCTGGCGGTTACACCTGCTCGCACCTGCGTTTCGGTGACCAGCCCATCCTGGCTCCTTACCTCGTCGGCACACCCGACTTCGTGGCTGTCCACGTACCTTCATACCTGAAGAAATACGACTGCCTCCGCGGCTTGAAGAAGAACGGCACGTTCCTCTACAACTCACCATGGAGCGTTGAGGAGACAAAGAAACATCTTCCCGACTTCGTGAAGAAGTATCTCGCCCTCAATAACATCAACATGTACATCATCGACGCCACCAAGATTGCTGCCGAGATAGGTCTGGGCAACCGCACCAACACCATCCTCCAAAGCGCATTCTTCAAGATCTCAGGCGTTATTCCTTACGACCTCGCTGTTGAGCAGATGAAAAAGTTCATCGTGAAGAGCTATGGCAAGAAGGGTGAAGACATCGTCAACATGAACTACGCTGCCGTTGACCGTGGCGGTGAGATACAGAAAGTGGAAATTCCTGCTGCCTGGGCAAAACTCGACTGCACAACCGACTTCGTATTCGAGCACAACGACAACGATCCCGAGTTCATCAACAAGGTGATGCGCCCGATGGTGGCACAATGCGGCAACGACCTGCCCGTCAGTGCTTTCAAAGACATCGTTGACGGCACATTCCCCGCTGGCACCACCGCTTACGAGAAACGTGGCGTTGCCACCGTCGTTCCCGAGTGGAACTCGAAGAACTGCATCCAGTGCAACCAGTGCTCGCTGGTATGCCCGCACGCTGCCATCCGTCCTGTCGTCATGACCGACGCTGAGCTGAAGAAGGCTCCCAAGGGCATGACCGCCATCGACATGAAGATGCCAAAGGAACTGGCTGGTATGCACTTCCGCATGCAAGTCTCCGTCTTGGACTGCACCGGTTGCGGCAACTGCGCCGATGTGTGCCCTGCCAAGGAGAAGGCTCTGGTGATGAAACCGCTCGAAAGCCAACTCGACGAAGCCAAGAACTGGGAGTATGGTCAGAAGAAGGTTACCTACAAGGACGAACTCATCGACAAGTTCGCCAACGCCAAGAACAGCCAGTTTGCTCAACCTCTGTTTGAGTTCTCAGGTGCTTGCGCAGGCTGCGGTGAGACACCTTATATTAAGACCATCACTCAACTCTTCGGTGAGAGCATGATGGTGGCCAACGCTACAGGCTGCTCGTCAATCTACGGCGGTTCCGCTCCTGCAACGCCTTACTGCAAGAACTACCGCAGTGGCAAGGGTGTGGCATGGGCCAACTCCCTGTTTGAGGACAACGCCGAGTACGGTCTCGGTATGGCCACAGGTGCCCGCAAGCTCCGCGAAGGCCTCCGCAAGAAGGCTGAAGAGCTGGTCAACACCACCGTGTTCGACTGGATGAAGGAAGCCACGCAGAAGTGGTTAGACACCTACAACGACACTGTCGCCAACCGCAAGGCTACTGACGAATTTGTCGCCGCCCTCGAAAAGGCCATTATGCCTATCGATGCTTGCGTCGACTTCTGGAACGGAGAAGGCAAGAAACTTTATGGTGCCGAAGTGGCAGCCCAGAAACTGCAAGAAGCCAAGGATGCCAAGGCCGCTGGTAGCAAGATTTGCCCCTGCCACGGCTGCGCTCTCGAGCAAGAACTGTTGGACAACAAGGACTTCCTCGCCAAGAAGAGCCAGTGGATCTTCGGTGGTGACGGCTGGGCTTACGACATCGGCTTCGGCGGCCTCGACCACGTGTTGGCCAGCGGCGAAGACGTCAACGTCCTCGTTCTCGACACCGAGGTTTACTCCAACACGGGTGGTCAGTCCAGTAAAGCTACACCTGCCGGTGCTGTCGCCAAATTCGCTGCTTCGGGTAAGAAGGTCCGCAAGAAAGACCTCGGCATGATTGCCAAGAGCTACGGTTACGTCTATGTGGCTCAGGTCGCCATGGGCGCTTCGCAAGCCCAGTACTTCAAGGCCATCAAGGAAGCTGAAGCTTATCCGGGGCCGTCGCTGGTGATCTGCTACGCACCATGTATCAACCACGGCATCAAGATAGGCATGGGCCACTCGCAACTTGAGGAGAAGCTTGCCGTTGACTGCGGTTACTGGCACCTCTGGCGCTTCAACCCCGCCGAGGAAGAAGAAGGCAAGAACGGCTTCCACCTCGACAGCAAGGAACCCAACTGGGCCGACTTCCAGAAGTTCATCATGGGCGAGGTGCGCTACAACTCGCTGCTGAAGACCTTCCCCGAGGAAGCCAAAGAATTGTTCGCCAAGACCGAGCAATTTGCTAAGCTGAGATACGAAGGCTATAAGAAGCTGAGCGAAGAGAAGTAATCCAACTGCTTCTCTATCTCAAAAACCGAAAGAGGGTGACTAAAAAGTCATCCTCTTTCTTTGTATCGGAATGTTTTCTATCTTTGCAGTATAGAAATAATCGATACTTTTCATTTATTAGCACCCAATGGCAAATAATACAGAAAACACTGGCGACATCATCATCTATCAGACCGAAGACGGTTTGACGAAGATCAATGTAAACATTCAAGGCGAAACCGTTTGGCTTTCTCTTGATTTGATGGCGGAACTATTCCAGCGCGACAAATCAACCATTTCACGCCACATAAAGAATATCTTTAACGAAGGTGAACTCTCGCCAAATTCAGTTGTTGCAAAATTTGCAACAACTGCCGCTGATGGAAAGACCTATCAAGTGGATTACTATAATCTTGATGTCATTATTTCAGTAGGTTATAGAGTGAAATCCGTGAGAGGTACTCAATTTCGCATTTGGGCTACACAGCGGTTGAAGGAGTATATGATTAAAGGCTTCACCATGGATGACGAGCGACTGAAAGGCAACGGCGGCGGCAATTATTGGAAAGAACTTCTCGACCGCATCCGCGACATCCGTTCATCGGAAAAAGTGCTGTACCGCCAGGTGCTTGACCTATACGCCACCAGTGTGGATTATGATCCCAAGAGTGATGAATCCATCCATTTTTTCAAAGTAGTTCAGAACAAACTGCACTTTGCCGCCCACGGACATACCGCAGCGGAAGTCATCTACGAGCGTGCCGATGCCGAGAAACCTTTTATGGGACTGACCACTTTTTCGGGTGAACTGCCGGCATTAAAAGACATAGGCATTGCCAAAAACTATTTGAATGAAAACGAACTGAAGATTCTGAACAACCTCGTTTCAGGTTATTTCGATTTGGCCGAAATCAATGCGTTAGAGCACAAGCCTATGTACATGAGCGACTATATCCGCCAATTGGATTCGGTGCTCACTTCCGGCAACCGTCCCTTACTCGAAGGTACTGGCTCTGTAAGTCATGCTCAAGCCTTGGAGAAGGCCAACGCCGAATACCGAAAATACCAGAGCAACACGCTCTCACCCGTGGAAGAAGCCTATTTGGAAACCGTGAAAGAGACTGCCAAGTTGGTGAAGAAAAACGCTAAAAGCAAGAAGCAATGAACGAATTTTTATTTGATGGTTATTTGATAAAACGCTATATTTTTGCAAAATAAGTACTGATTATCAATTAGTTGTTATTTGATGGTTATTTGATAGAAAAGTGAAAATCGTCAAACTTTGAGAAAAATGTAACTTTGGCGAAAATAAAAGCAAGAAGCAATGATTAAGAACAACATAAAACAGACCTACGGCGAAAACACCACCTGCGACTTCAAAGAGGCGGTGGAGCGCAAGCAGCCCAAAAGCTGGCTCAAAAGCGTGAGCGCCTTTGCCAATACTGTGGGTGGAGTGCTCGTCTTTGGCGTGAACGACGATGGAGAAACGATTGGATTAGAGAATGCGAAAGCGGATGCTGAGTTCATTAGTGACCGCATTAAAGTTTTTATGGACCCCGTTCCGGAATTTGAACTGGCCACCAAGCCTACCGAAAACGGCCGTTTTATATTGGAATTGCATGTTTTAGCCGGTGATATGACACCTTACTATTATGTGAACAGCGGCACTCACTCTGCCTTTATTCGCATCGGTGACGAAAGCGTGATTGCCAACGCGCACCAATTGAGTGCCCTCGTGTTGAAAGGCCGCAACCGCACCTACGATTCTTTGGTTACGGAATATCATTTGGGAGAGTTGACTTTCGACACTTTGGCCAAAACATACCAGAAGCAAACGGGACTACCTTTTGAGGATAAGCTATTGCAATCGTTTTCTTTGGTGACCGATGACGGCGTGCTTACACAGGCGGGCGTGCTGTTCTCCGACCAATGTCCGTACCGGCATTCCAGCCTCTATTGCACCCGTTGGGACGGTTTGGAGAAAGATGACGCCCTCGATTCGCGCGAGTATCAAGGCAATTTGCTTACATTGCTTGATGCGGGTGTGCAGTTTATGACTTTGCACAACAAGAAAGGCTGGATAAAGTTGCCCAACCGCCGTTTGGACACGCCCGACTACTCCGACCGCGCCTTGTTCGAGGCTTTGGTGAACGCACTCATCCACCGCGACTATTCCGAATTGGGTAGCGAGGTACACATCGACATATACGACAACCGGTTGGTCATCTACTCGCCAGGCGGCATGTTTGACGGCAGTCTGATACAGAACCGCGATTTGAACGAGGTGCCATCCAGACGCCGCAATCCCATTTTGGCCGATGTGTTCACGCAGTTCGGCTACATGGAGAAACGTGGCAGCGGTCTGCGCAAAATCCGCAACGAAACCGCCAAACTGCCCGGATTCACCAATGAAAAACGCCCTACTTTCCGCTCGCAATACGAATCGTTCTTCACCGAGATTTTGAATAACAATTACAGTGACGAGGTTCAGAGCGAAACTCAAGATGTCCCTCAAAGCGAAACGGACAAATCTTTTGACTTATGGATTGAAGAACAAATCAAAAAAGATCCTTGGGTAACAACTAAAAAATTAGCGGAATTATGTGGAAAATCAGCTAAAACAATCAAGCGTCATATAGCAACGATGGCTCATATCACTTATGTTGGAGTTGGTAAAAATGGCCATTGGGAAGTATTATCATCTCATGATGTCCCTCGAAATGTCCCCCGAAATGTCCCCCGAAATGTCCCTCGAAATGTCCCTCAAGATGGCAGTATAAATGGCAGTGAAGATGTCAGTGTAAATGATGATGTCGTAAAAGATGTCGCACAAAATGTCGCAGTAAAAAGCAAGAAACAATGAACGAACTACACATAGATAAAGCCCACTGGAAGAAAGCTATCATCCGAAAAGGTGGCCGACTTGATGCCGTTCTATAGCAAGCAGGCTTGTCGGCTTTTAAAGCACGAAATAAAAGAAATATTTCTTCCCCAACCGCTTCTCTATCTCAAAAACCGAAAGAGGGTGACTAAAAAGTCATCCTCTTTCTTTGTATCGGAATGTTTTGTATCTTTGCGACAAACATTACTACTCACCATGAGTACGAACCACGAAAATTTTTCAATAGCAAAACGGCTGAAAAGCTTCATATACGCCTTCAACGGGCTTGTGACTCTCATCAAGGAGGAACACAACGCGAGGATACATCTTGTCGCCATGCTGTGTGTCGTCGCGGCGGGTTTTCTGTTCAGAATATCGCCTTTCGAATGGATGGCGGTGGCTTTCGCCATAGGAATAGTGTTTGGCAGCGAGGCATTCAACTCTGCGATAGAGAGACTGTCGGATAAGGTCTGCCAGGAACGTGACGAACGCATCAAAAAGGTCAAAGACCTGTCGGCAGCGGCGGTGCTTATCGCTGCAATCACAGCATTGGCAATAGGACTTTTGATATTTGCGCCCAAAATAGCTTCCTTCGCATGTCATTTATAGCACCTTATGCCACCCTTATTTGCTCTTCGTTGTAGCTGCAGGTGTCTTAGCATCATCGTCGGACGAGAGCATAGCGCCAACACTGCCTATAAGCAAGAACAAAACGATGCCTATCACTAGACACCCTGTCTTTGAGCGCATCAAAGACATCATATCTTTGACCTTGGCTTTGTCGGCTTCTGTCTTCGGCTTTCTACGACGCTTGGTGCTGCCGTCAGGGAATATCTCATAAAACATCGGATAGCCGTAAAGCATCGCCTTGCCCATGCCGGTCAAACCGAGAATAGCAAAGAACACGGGTATAATGAACCATGCCGCACCATGAAGCAGTTTTATGTCGGAAACCGGTTCTCCTCGCATCAGCTGAATCGGCAAAGCAATCAGATAAGGCAAAAAGATTATGAGAAGGGCCGCGAGAGTAATTTTTATGATACGTCCCAGCGTGAAGAATTTCACTTTGACAGGTATCATGCCACTGCCAAAGTCCTCCATGAAGACAGCCCTAGTATCGTTGTGTGCCGCTTTGGTCTTCGGGTCGGTGAGAACCTCGCGCACGAACTCGTCTCTGTGGCGCTGATGAGCGACAGCAAAAAGAATTATGCCAAATATGCCAGCCCCGGCCAAAGCCAGACCTGCGCCCGCTTTTAATGCAAAGAATATTATTGCCAGGACTATCGTGGCAATGGTCGGACTCAGCCACCAGAAACGTGTCAGGTTCTTGTTCTTGCCTGTAGAGACAGATATTTTGCCCGTCTGACCATTCACAGCGGCAGCCACGCCATTGCCGCAGTTCACGAAATAGACAGGCATAAGAGCCGCAACCGTCTCATTGTCATTGTCGCTCATTAACACCGAGACCTCCTTGGTATGCGCTTCTTTCGACAAAGTGTGATACAGCTCGGTTGACGTCTCCTCCTTGATACGTGACGAGAGTTTCTTGTCGCTCACATTCTGAATCTTGGCCCTCTGTCCGTTGAGGAAGCCATAGTCGAATTCGCGCGTCTCTTTGAAGTCGAATGGTTCGATGCCGTCAAGGAAGATGTTATCGAGGTCGCTGGAGGCATTCACCGCCATCGAGTTGATATAGGCACGGAAAGGATAGTGATATCCGGCGCCGGCTTGGTTGGCCACGCTCATCGAACCGTCGCAGGCGCCTCTCACTATATGATAAGGCAGATAGCAACCCACGAAACGATTCATATTTTTCTTTATGATTGCCGACACCGGGTTGGACGAATGGCTAGCCAGCCAATCCTCAAGCCTCTTCTTTGCCTCGTCAAGGGTGAGTTTGAAAGGCAGAATGGCCTCTGGCATGACAGTGTTTGAGAAGTCGCCGTCAATCAGTGAATTCTGGCAGAACGGACATTGCACCACAACCTCCTCGGCTGGCGACATGGTCTGGGCACCGCAGGCGGGACACGAGAAAAGTTTGACTCTGCTCATATCGTTGCGGACGTTGTTATGCTGCAAAGTACGCCAATTGCGAAACTCCGCCTTCTGCTGCGCCATCTCAGTCACAGAGCCACAGTGAGCGCATTCGTATTGTTGCTTCACTATATCGAACCCCTGTTCACCACCGCAGTTAGGGCAACGTACTATCAAAGGATTGTTGACTTTTGCTTCCATTTCTTTATGGTTTTAATCATGCAAATATATGGTTTATGCGAAAAAAAAACAAATTTTGCCTCCACATTCAAAAAAAAACGTAATTTTACGCTGTTAAAGAATGTATAACAAATTTATTGAAATATGAGTACAATCAAAGACTTACAGCCAGGCCTTGTGTGGAACAACTTCTACAGCCTGACACAGATTCCCCGTCCCTCGAAGAAAGAGGCCAAAGTGATTGCCTTCATGAAGAAATGGGGCGAAGACCACGGATTAGAGACTTTCGTTGACGAGTGCGGCAACGTCATCATCCGCAAACCCGCCACTCCAGGCATGGAGAACCGCAAGGGCGTCATCCTGCAAGCCCACCTCGACATGGTGCCTCAAAAGAACGCAGACAAGGTGCACGATTTCGAGAACGACCCCATCGAGACCCGTATTGAAGACGGCTGGGTGAAAGCCAACGGCACCACCCTCGGCGCCGACGACGGCATGGGCGCAGCAGCCGCAATGGCAGTGCTTGAAGCCACCGACATCGCCCACGGTCCAATAGAGGCCCTCTTCACCATCGACGAGGAGACAGGCATGACAGGAGCCAACGCCCTGCAACCTGGCATCCTCAAAGGCGAGATACTTATGAACATGGACTCCGAGACCGAAGGCGAGCTTTACGTCGGCTGCGCAGGCGGTGTCGACACCATAGGCACATTCTCACCCAAATTCGAAGACACACCTGCCGGTGCTGCCGCCTACAGAATCTTCGTGAAAGGACTAAAAGGCGGACACTCGGGAATGGACATCAACCTTGGCCGCGCCAATGCCAACAAGGTCATCAACACTCTGATGCTCATGGCAGCCGATAAGTTCGGTCTCCGCATGGCCACCATCGACGGTGGAAGCCTCCGCAACGCCATACCTCGCGAAGCTGAAGCAATAGTAGTCGTCCCTGCCGACAAGAAAGACGATTTCGCCGCTTTCGTGAAAGAGTTTGAAGACATCACAAAAGAAGAGTTTGCCGGCATCGAGCCCGACCTTGCCATACTCTGCGACCCGACCGACATGCCAAAGAAAGTCATCGACACGGCCACACAGGACAAGCTGTTTGGCGCCATAGCACGCTATCCCAACGGCGTAATAGCCATGTCAGCCGACTTTGAAGGCACAGTGGAGACCTCAAGCAACCTCGCCACCATAAAGATGGAAGGCGACAAGATCGTCACCGCAGCCCTCACACGCAGCCTCGTTGACGCAAGCAAGGACAAACTTGCCGAACAAATACGCAAGAACCTCACCGACAACGGAGCTGAAGCCTACTCCACCGGCGACTACCCAGGCTGGAAACCCAACATCAACTCGCCAATACTCAACACCATGAAAGAGGTGTACAAGAGCAAGTTCGGCAAAGAACCAAAGATTATGGTCATCCACGCAGGTCTCGAATGCGGCATCCTGGGTTCCAAATATCCACACTGGGACATGGTTTCGTTCGGCCCCACTTTGGTTCACCCACACTCACCCGACGAGGCACTCTACATCGACAGCGTCCCGAAATTCTGGGATTTTGTTGTCGAGACACTGAAAAACATACCAGAGATAAACGTCTAATCTTTAGATGTTTATAAAACACAATCGGTGGATTTTGAAATAAAATCTTAATCCACCGATTTTTTTTGCACCAAAAGTTTGGAGCAAAGAAAAAAAAGCGTAACTTTGCAGCCCGAAATAAAAGAAGATAGTAAGAAAAAAATAAAGGAGAAGAGAGATGAAACGTACTTATCAACCCTCGAACAGAAAACGTAGAAACAAACATGGTTTCAGAGAGAGAATGTCAACTGCCAACGGCCGCAAGGTGTTAGCCAGAAGAAGAGCTAAAGGCAGAAAAAGACTTACAGTTTCTGACGAATACTAAAGATTAGAAGCCGTTTCTATTTCTTATTTAAGGTCTAACAGAAGACAATAATGCATATTATTGCCTTCTGTTTTGTATTGTCTTTTTTGCAATATATGAGACAGTACCTCAACCATAGCCAAACCACAGCAACACACTGAACAATTGCAGATTATTGGCACTACCACCTCAAAACTCAATTGAGGCAAGAATGGGAAGCCTACACTGTCAATCAAGCCAAAATCATCTGTCCATTTCAACAAAACTGAAAGTCTGTGAAACACAATATTCCTGAGGAAGAATAGTGTCAATTATAGTGGCTGACGCAGGTATTGCATAGTTGAATTGTATTGTATTGTCCCTTTGGCTTTCAAGCGTAAGGCATTCATATTGTGCAAGGCTTATTTTGCCAAATGCAATACACGAAATAATAAGAAGTAGTCTTGTTTTCATAACACCAATATTTATTCCATGATATTCCATGTTTTTTCTTCAATAATGTACTTAATAATGCCTTTATTGCGCACAATTATAGTGCTGTCGTTCCCATTGGTTAGTACAATGGTATCGCCCAGGTCTTTTGCTATAGTTTCAGAAAAAGGATTGTCAGTAAAACCTTTGTTAAAATGAATTCCATTTAGCAAGAGCCACATTTGTATTTTCTCATCATATATGTATGCGTCTTCGGTAAATGCTTGGATTGTGATTTTGAATTGTTCGCCTGCGTTGATTGTAAGTGCTGCGTCATCCCGAGAACATTTGCAATTCCAAGCATGTTTTTCCTCTTTGTCAGCATGTATTTCGTTTATTGTATATTGTCGTGTCGAGTCGGCATTCTTAAAAGTCAAGACTTGCCCTTTTTCGTATGGCAGATACTGTCTTAATTCTTCGGGAAAGCCTGGATTTGTATAGGTGCATGATGACATTGTGCAGACGAACACCAATGCCGATAGGATTAATGATATATTTTTCATGATATTTCACTAGTGTCCCATAAAAATCAAAAATATTCAAATCTATTTATCTATTATACATAACTGCTTTAAAATCAACAATGTATTTTGAGAGAAGATTGACGTTTAGAACTATAAAGATTTCAAATCCGTTTCACTTTAAAATCTCTGGAATCTGCTGATTTTACTACTGTTTCAAAGAGCTATGTCGATTTTTTAGTGGACAGCAATGATGATATTTATGTTTTTTTATTCCACAAGTGTCCATTTCGTTCCATTGATGGTGAATTCAGTGATGCCTTTGCCTTTTGTTATTTTGGCATTACCTTCAGCACTTTCTAATGTTACACTTTCGCCAATCGTTTCAGAAACACCATTTATGAAAGGTAAGCATTCTATTAATTTTTCATATTCGCAAAAAATGCTTCCTTTCTGTTCATTAAAAATTGTTAGTTCCAAATCAAAAGCAGCGTAACGTTTTTCTACATGAAAAATATAATTGAATCTGGCTTTGGGAGTCTCACTAGCCCAATATGCTCCAATAAACTTCTCCGCTCCACTCCGCCAACACTTACAGAACCATGAAACTTTTTCCTCTTTATCTGTAATAACTTGTTTTATTTGTACCTCAAGAGTGTCATTATCTGCACTTTGGAATTTGACAACCTGGCTCTCAGTATAAGGAAGATAAGGCTCCAATTCTTCTGGAAAAGCCTTGTTTAGGTGTGTGCATGATGCGAAAACCAAGGCTAAGATGCCGATTAATACAATGTATCCTTTTTTCATCTTTTTAGTTTTTTTATTGTTCCACAAGTGTCCATTTTGTTTTGCCTATGGTGAATTCTGTAATTCCCTTTCCTTTGACAATAATGGCATTACCTTTATCACTTTCCAGTGTTACGCTTTCGCCAATTGTTTCATAGAATTTTAGGCAAAAATAATCCTTTTTTTTGAGTTATGCAAGTTTTTCCCCGACTTTTTCCAGCCTCGCCACGGGGCGGGCTGTTGTTTTTTTGCCCATTCTCCGTGCTTGGCCGGTATTTCAGTTGATAGTTAATCAGTTTTAAGTTGTTCAGTTAAAAGTTGACTTCGGGACGCGTGACACGGGACACGCAGTCATTTATCCATGAAAGGCAATGCCTTCGCTTAACATGTCATGCCACACTTGATGCGACATCCACGCCGTGGGGGCAAGACAGAATGGCGCCTGTCGTGTCGACTTCCCCATTCCCGAAGCGTGGATCTTGAATCAAGTTCAAGATGACGGAATATACGGCGGTTTGCCATTCTCGCTGAGAGTTCATTTCTTCACCAGCTTGCCAAACCTCTGCTTCCCGTCGTCTGTCACAATGCGCACGATGTAAACTCCCGCAGGCAGCGACGACACATCCAATGTGTTGCCTTGCATGTTGGCGGTTTCAAGCACAATGGCTCCGAGCGTGTTGCAGACCTCTATCTTGTTTATGGCGTTGTTATTGTCCGGAAGGGCTATGCATGCCTTGCCTGTCGTAGGGTTGGGATATATGGTGAACGTGTTCTTGTTTTCCTCCACGCCCCAGTCAAAGCTGGTCTGGCCTATACGAAGCGGGTAGTTCGGTATGGTGCAGTAGGCGTAGTCGTGAATAACGCATACATGTCTGTAGAATCTTCTGTAAATATTAGGTGACGGAATAACGCTGTCCATCCTGGTCTTACGCGACCATCTTATCCAGGCATACAGATAATTGTTATCGCCTAAATCTTTTCTGAAGGATGTAAAACATGAATCAACGCTATTAACGTCGTGATTCGAATATGTAATAAAAAAACCTATATGATTATGGTTAATATGGTAA